>JACCDQ010878939.1_pt1 | contig 39533 bp, 80 predicted proteins | sample 7446031 | NCBI WGS metagenome assembly JACCDQ01 (sample SAMN15323442, study PRJNA562643) | freshwater metagenome | isolation source: river surface water | place: USA:Blue River Watershed | collected 2017-08-17 | reverse complement strand
TCACGAAGACGTTGTCCACTGTAAGAAGTACGAAGCCACTTTGCGGCCCTTGTTGAGACATTACCATGCATCTTGGCAAAGGTAGCATCATTGAGCTTCTGTTCATGCTCGTTGGCCTTCCATTCATCAGTATATGTTGTACCATCAGAACAGGTGTATGTCGTAGTTTGAGTAATAGCCATATTAGAACATCCCTTTGAAATTTTCAGTCACAAACTTCTTCGCCTCGATGTAGCGAAGATATCGTTCAATGTCTTCATAAGTAATAAGTCCGGCTGCTATCAGATCGTTCAGTGAGAAGATTTTTTCGTTAGCTTTTGCTTTATCGATCATTGGTTCAACTCCTTCATGCCAGCATCCAGCCCAGCGAGATAGCATGCAAACATTTGTTCGTACACCGCAGCAGAATGCTCTGGGCCACCGGCCATCATCAAGCGAATCTTGATGTCTTTACCGGTCTGTTGTTCGACCCACCGCATCTTTTGCTCGAACATCTCTCGAGCTCGTTCCATCGTGATCATCGGCAATCCCCTTTAGTATGCAAGATACCTGACATAGACAATATCCTTGTCAGTCCTATTGACTTCTGTGACGATCTTTCGAGCCTCTTCCACCGCATCAAGAAAAGTTGCAGCAGTGCGTGTGTAGATCATACCGCCAACACGGATTTCCCAGATGCTCATTTAAGTCCCTCATATTTGCCCATGGCAACCCAACCGAAGTTGTCGCAGAAGTAGCAGACGCCGTCTTTCACCGCGATGTCTCCAACAGAAGTGCTCGATCCACGACTAACTCGACGAACAAGATTGTCTTCCCAGAGATTTGTCGACTCGAATGCTTGATCGAGGTCGTCTGTGTCGACTTCATACACCCTCGTGTAGAGAGGAACGTACTCAGGTTTCCAACTGTCGAAGCCGTAGATCATCAACAAAGCCCTCGCATTGGCAGTAGGAACGGAACCGAACCCTTCACCGTTGACTCGGGCAATGTCGGAATCGCTCAGGAGGATTTGATAGATCGCGATCATTAGTTGTAACGTCCTTCTTTTGCAAGGGTGGTGATGATCTTGTCCATCTTCGCAGGCCAGCGCTTTGCACGGCCGTAGTCGATGTTTTCATTGCGGACAGTCACAGTGCCTTCAGTCTCGAGAAGGTCAGCGGCGTAACCGAAGAAACGAGCGGTGCTACCGAGAGTGATGTCACCTTCGTAGATGTCACGAACGGAACGAACACCTTCTTCACCTTCACGTTCAATCACAACAAGACGAATGAAACCGTTCATGCAATTTTCAAGGATCAGTTCGAAGTTCATGTTAATCTCTCTGTTGCCTTACTAGTTAGATATAAGCAATGCAGAGGGAAATGTCAATACCTTTCGATCAAAATTTTCACAATTTTTTGAATATCTTCAAGCGTACCCGACTCGATGAGCTTCACCATCTCAGCTTTCTGCTTTTGATGGTAGATGTCCATGAAGTGCTTCTTTGCGTCCATCATACTCGCGCCAAACAGTTCGCGGTAAGCACGAACATCCTCAGCGCTGAAGCCGTATTCGTTTACCATTTTGGACCAATCCCGTTCAAGATTGCGATGAGCGCTATGCCGCCACAAATTGCGCCAGCGATAAACGAAACTGCTATAACAGCAACGATTGTCATTCTACTTCCTTTACCTTAAACCATTCGGGAACTTCACGGTTTGTCCAAGCCATCTTGAACCGACCTTGCTTTGTTTGATAGAACTCGCGATACGAACGAACAGGGTCATTCGGATACATGCATTCAGGATTTGCTTTCATCGCAAGAGGTTGCTGAGTGAGAGGGCCGACCGCAATGTTACGAGGAAGAGCTTTCAGCTTTTCACGAAGAAGCTTGTCAGTCGCATGGACTTTGCCGTAGCGATAGGTGTACTCGTCACAAAGAGCAGCAAAGTGAATCCAATGCCAAGTGTAGTTGTTGTTGGACTGCATGGTCCAGACGGTGCACGGATGCGCCATGTGTACAGCTTTATAGAGTACATCCTCGCGATCATCAGAGAGCGTCCAGTGCTTCGACATAGTCTTACCCGACTTTGATGGAGCACGCTTCAGAATGCCATCGAGCATACGGTGTGCAGTAGAGAGCATTTGTGCAGACTCGACGATCATCTTGACGACATGCTTGTCGCACTGAAGTTGAGCTGCAAGAATAGGGTCTTTGTCGAGGATGAAGAGGTTCATACGTTACCCATTGCTTGTGGACGGAGAGTTTTCAGCATAGCGAGGATCATCGGACGATATTGCTTGTCGAACACCGCAGCTTCCTTACCATCCATAGATATAATCTCTTTTGTGGAAATGTCAACCCATTCTTTGATGGTAGCTGACTCACAATCAAAAGAAATGTGATCGTCCATGAATGTTACAGTATATCGAAGGCCTTGAAGAACAATGGGGTCAAGAGTAGTCTTCTCAGTGATGTTTGCATTTCCGTTCACTACAACGTCGCCATAGACCCACGCCCGTTGATAGCACCGAGCACGATCAATGATCTTGGCATTGCCATGAATCTCTGAAATACCGTACACACGGGCATCGCCTACAATCTGTGCGTCGCCAAACACTTTCGAATGTTGAAACACAGATGCTTTATCACATACGATTGCTCGTTCACCGATGTGAGCAATGTCATAGACATGCGACTCGCCAAACACATGAGCATCTTCTGTCACTCGAGCGCCACCGTAGACTCGAGCGTCGTTACCGACCCAGCACGTACCGTTTTGAGACAGATTCTCAGTGTGTTCAATCCAACCACCGAGTTCGCCTTCGGTGACCGGCCACTTACCATTCACTTGAAATGACTTCAGGGCCTTGACTCGATAAAGAGTCCGGCCCAGATACATCTTCTTTACATCTGATAGCTTGTACTTCATTTCCAGTATTTCTGTCCTACACCAAGAATGCCAAGTTCGACCGACTTGATGTGATTGCACTTTTCGATAGGCCGAACCTTGCAGGTACAGTTGAACCCTTCATCGTATACTTCAACTTTGCAGCTACGGAAAGGCCACACCATTCCGATCAGATGACTGCCACGAGTATTGATCTTCGAATGCTCGAAGTATTTCATTCGTACACCAGCACCAACAGAAAAACAAGAATGCCGATGCCTCCTCCAAAGAAGGCTCCAGCTAGAAGACCCCAAAGTAGTGCTTTCAACATTTACTTTCCTTTGTTGGCTTGGTAGTAAGCGATGAGCTGCTTTTCAGTCGCGGTCAGCATCTTCGTGGTGAGGTTTTCACCTTTGCTCGAAAGCTTGTCAGCGAGAGCAGCGAGTGCGTTCGAGATGACGTCGTTCTTGTGGGTTTTGGCCATCTCAGAGAGGCCGAAGGAGAGGGCACCGACTTTGTTCGCGAATTTCATCTTGTAGCCTTTCAGTTGCTTACAGTAGATATATAAACACTTCTGCGGGAATGTCAACCATTATTTTTCACAAAAGTGAAATTAGAGGTCAACCATCGTCAGGATACGATCGAGGCGGAGTTCGAGGTTCTTGACCTTCATCTTCGCTACGTCGACTTCGGTAATACCGGAGGCCTTCGACAAGTCTTCTTTGGCTTTGATCAGGAGGTCAGTGAGGATCGTGATGATGTCTGACATGTTCTGTTCCTTTGCTTACTAGTTAGATATAGTACTTAGCAACGGAAATGTCAACCACTATTTTCATCTTTTTTCAACTATTTTCTTGTTGACATTTCCTACAGGCTGTGTATAATACCTATAAGGTCATGAAAATACTATTGAATCAAATACCATGTATCTGTTTGTATTTAGCTCTAAGCTGTAGGAAACCTGGTAGCCAGTTAAGTGGTTGTTCAATAAAGATCTGAGGTTGATCATCGTCAACCATGACAAGAGTCACAATCTGTTTGATAGGAATACCAGTCAGTTCATAGAATGCTGCAGCATAGAATGATTCTTGCATGAAGTATCCATGAATCCACTCTGACTTCTTTGGCTTACGAGATGTCTTGAAGTCGATGATGGATAGTTGACCATCAAATTCTGCAATCAAGTCAACACGGCCAGCAGTCTTGATCTTCCTTGAGAACAGCGGCGCTTCTTGAAAATAGATGTTGTTCACACGTGCGTCTAGCACTGGCTTCAAGGTGTTGAATGTCATGACGTTGATCGGCATTCGACCTTTGCCATAGTCAGCTTCATTGTTCAAATAGTTCTCAGCAATCAGGTGAACATCTGATCCGCGGTTTGCTGCTTGGGTGCTGATACGTTTTGCTTCAGCTTCTCCTACACGAGCTTTCCATGCTTCAAGCCCAGACTTGTCTTGAACACCGAGCACTGTTGTAACTGAAGGAAACTTTTCACCTGTGGGCGGAAAGTAAAAACGCCCGGTTGGAGTAGTATCACAACCGAGCTGATCAAGTACGATTCCATGGTCGACATGGTTAAAATTCATTGCCATCATCTACTTTTATTTGGTTGAACGTGAGTTCAAACGTTGGGAGTTTTACTTTGTCCATGTCTGGAAGATTTTTCGAGTACGAGATGGATACGTGTGGCTTGTATTCAGGCCATTGGTCTTCCATTCCGTATGCTTCAGCATAATGCTTGCGTAAACGTAGCACAGTGGCTGAATCAATCTTCAGAACCGGTATGTCATTATTAACCCCAAGCATCATAATGTCAACTACTTTTGCGCTTCCGGAAGGAGCAATAGTCTTCATATGATTCGGAATGTTGTGTTTTGACGTGGTGAAGAAGATAGTTGTGTGGAAGTCAAAGTCTTTTTCGTCTTGCTTCGATCCATCATACTTTGTCTCGAGATCAAATCCGTTCTCTTTTGCCCAAGCTCTGAGCTTGCGCTGAGTTGCTTCGTCATATTGCACCGCAACGTACTTTGTCTTTGCTTCTTCCATGATGAACCCTCTAAAAGTTTTCATTTGATACCTTTGTACATTTTCCAGAGTGCAACATCTTCAGCAAACACTTCATCAATCTTTTCTTTGATTTTTGGTGTGATTACTGTTTGTGTAGTTGCCCATTTAGGTCTTGAGTCTGACTTAAGCGTTTGCAGTGAGTACTTTTCTTCTTTGCCATACGAAGCCAGTATTGCTTTGAGTTCTGATTCAAGGTTATCATAATCGATGATATTTGCTACCACGGAACCATTGTAGACTATATATGCATGCTGCGGATTGTCACGATCAGTCTCGTCAACATATCCTTTGCTTAGAATTCTTTGAGCCATGAACACATCTTTTGCTTGGTCTTTGTAGAATGCTCTACTTACCATTCTCTCGTATGGATCACGGAGCGTCGAATAGATTTTGTATTCGTTCAAGTCGACTAAGTTATTCTCGATGATGTACTTCATCGTGTAGTAAACGGTTGTGTCATCATATAGCGTTGGCTTGGGATGATCAAATTCAGGTCTAAAATCTCTGATTGAGATGTCGCCTTCTTCGAAAAGGTTTTGCATAAAGTAGAGTGCAGTAGAAGTCGAAGCGGTCTTACGTGTTCGAAGAAACACATACTTATGAGCATGACTGATAATCATTTGAAGTTGTTGACCACCTTTTCTCTTGGTTCGTCTATGCTAGTTTTATTATAGCTATGGAGGAACGTATCACTCTCCAAAATGATATTTATGAACCTTCTCATATTGAGTGTTGGTTTACGAGCAGTTACTGCATGCCAAGCCTTAGTCGTATTCGGAAACAGAATGATTTTGTTCTCAGCGTATTTGAATGTAGTCGACCTTCGAGTAAGAGGGTTCACAAGAAACAAATCTCCGCCGGCCTCATCATCAGGTTCCCTGAAGTACCACAACCCAACTATGATCTTTGTACCATTGTCGAGGTGTAATCCTCTTACAACATTTGTTGACTGGTTTGGCGTATTGAAACTAAACAGGTAACGCTTTGTTGTTTTGAGTGAATCGAAGTCCATCTTTGGGTACTCTTCTTTCAACACTGATTCAAACCGTTCGTATGCATTTGCTAGTAAGCTATCGAGGTATGCAGTCAATCGAACATCATTCAATTCTTCGTTTGCGCGTATTCCTGGCTTAAGCTCCGAAGGGTATGGATAAACTGATTTAGCGTATTGGTATATCTCGTCATCTGGTTCAACTACCAAGTGCGGAAACGGATCAGTAGAGTAGATCAATGCTTTTATCCTCGATGAAGTAATCGTACATCCGTCTATAAACTCTATCAATTGCGGAAGGAGAATGAATATTGATGCACAACCGTTTAATGTACCACGTGATGAACTGAGCATAATCGGTATGAGTGGAATATGCGTCTTCTACCGACTTCGCAGAGGTCACTGCAGGCCCGTAGTCAGCTTCTCCAAATATTGTCACAGGCTTATCCATCAGCATTCCTTCAAAGCCTACAGCAGACGACACAGTCCATACTTGCTGAGAATTCGACACTAGGTCTATAATAGACGACGTCAAGTCAACATGCGTGAATCCACTTTCAAGGTGACTTAGATTGGAGTAGTCTTCACCCGATGTTGGGTGCATTCGAAAGACTACATGCTTTTGATTCTCATTTGCCCATTCTTTTATCTCAGTCATTAGCTCAAGACCGGTTATCAAATTGTGATAATAGTGAACCTGTGACATGGATTGATGAGCAAATAGAATGTATTCGAATTCATAACTCTTGGTTTGAGTGCTATGTAAGTATTTAGTACATGCTCCGTTCAAGTATAACGATTGCATATTCTTTATCAGCTTATAATCTGGTTCACAACTCTTATATGAGTCAGAGTATTGCCAGTCATAAATGAAGTGTCCTTCAGGTGCTAACTTCATTAGCCATGGAATAGGTGCACCTATTCTAAACTCAATTACTTTGCCATCATATAATCTACACTGCGCTTCGTTTGGCATGATTCTACCATTTGATTCAGGCAGCATTTTGTATGCATCATAGACGAGTGATACAATCTTCTTTTGAGTGTTGAAGTTTTTGTATTTTATCGAATTACCATTGCGTGCTTGAATCCATAGATCAGAAGATGCTCTTGAAACTTGTTCGGTATCAAGAGCATTATCTATCAGAATTTTATCGTCTAAGTAACTTAATTGAAACTCAATCATCTAGAAAGTTAAACCCAAAACTGAATCTTGGTCCCTTTGAATAGATGGTATGCCACAGTAAGTCTTCTTTTGTATTACCAATTTTGAATCTCTTCACATTCCACCCATCTTTTCCATGTACATCAATAATCTCTTTTGTGACAGGGTCTCTATACCTAAAAATATCTCCACCTGATACAAGAGTGTAATAGACACGAGTGCCGATTGCATTTGAGTTAGTATGCCAAGTCATCATGGTGTTTGGTGGATAGTAATAGAAGTTTCGAAACTGAATGGTTTTACCAGATTCTTTGAATATTTCAACAACATGTTTGATGCGATCATCCTCACGATACAACTCTAAAAATGAAGTCAATTCATCTCGAGGAATACCACCTAAAGCAATGTCGTTATCAAAGTCATATGGTTGGTTATTGAATTCATCTAAACTTGTAGTGCCACGACTTAGGTTCTTTACGAATGGGAATACATCCCTTAATGTCCATGCTAAAAGATCTGTGACTCTTTTATCAGCTTCACAGTTTAACTCGATCATTCAATCATACCTGCAATCATGTCAAGTTGTGTCTGATATGAGTCATCAACGGTTGTACCATCTCCATATTTAGCATTTACAAGTTTAGCAGCAAAGAACTCATAGTTTTCTGTATTGCTTTTTGCGAAGTCTGGCCAATTATCGTTTGACATAATATCAACCACATCACCATTGATTAGGTTATGCTTAAGAATAGTAGCGCAAATATTACACGTCATAATAAACTCAGCCATCGATTTAGCAAAGTCTTTCATTGTTGGAATGTCCATATTACGGATGTGTCCATCAGCGGTATGCCAGAAGAATGGTACATTTTGATTGAACCACATCAAGTTTCCAATATCTTCAACACTACCCTTTTCATTTTGAATAGCTGAAACCAATAGAATATTGATTGTAGTAAGATCACGAATGTTAGCTGAGTAATAATCACCACGAAAGAAGAAATGCTGTAGCATTCGCATTGTCTTGATTTCTTCAATCTCTCTCAGCTTGATATTTCTTGGGTTGTATGTTGCTTCATAATCAATAGACGATTCATCAAATTCATGAACACCAATAGCAGTTCGGTCTGATTGCCCAAGACCAACCACTTCTGTGTATGTATGATTGAATCCATCAGCGCCAACAAAGTAATCACCTGGATTCAAGATGCGAGTATTGCTTCCGATTTTTAGAAAGTATTTCATATTAGCTCCATGAAATTGTTACGCTGCCATCAGCACCTGAGGCACCTGTTGGTCCTGTATAACTCGTACCAACACCACCAGCACCGCCCGTACCATTTGCACCAACGACTACTGTGATTGTTCCACCAATGACAGGCGATCCTGCGACTTCTCTGATGAATGACGATGCAGCTTGACCACCGGCTGCACCTGCACCACCGTCTTCATATGTACCATTACCACCGTTACCACCAGCAGAACCTCCACCTGTAGTATTGGTTGTGCCACCTGTAGCTGTGCCAGCCGCCCCCGCGGGTGCTGTACCCGATATTGCATTACCGCCTTGTCCACCCGTACCGCCATTACCTACAAGAGGAGTTGTAGCATCAAATCGACTTGCCGTACCCGACGTACCGGTGCCACCTGATGGATATGTTCTCGTTTGTGCTTCGTTTGCGGCGATACTCAGACCTGCAGCACCACCTCCACCTCCGCCTGCGCCCCTTACTGTTACAGACATGCTGTAGTAAACAGGTACGTTGAATGTGTATGTTCCAGGCGTAGAGTAAGTAATACTTCCAGCAACTTGCTTACCATAAGCCATTTGTAGGCTCACAGCCCCGCTTGGATATGCACCAAGCAACCGGCGAACGTATTCTTCGTTTAGATTCGTCGATCGGTTAGAAGTGTATGATAGTTCAGTGTTGATGTCACTGATTGAAATTGCACCAGAGGATGGTAATACCATTACTTACCTCGTTTCAGTTCTTCGACTTCTGCTTTTAGGTCTTTGATTGCTTCGATAAGTACACCGACTAAGTTCCCATAAGCAACAGACAGGTACTCACCATCCATCACCGACTCAGGTACAATCAGTTGCATCTCTTGAGCAATCACACCGACGTTACGTCTTCCATTCATATCAAACGTAACGCCCCGCATAGCCATTACTTTAGAAAGAGCATCAGTGATGTCTTCGACATTCTCTTTTAGTCGAATGTCTGAATACGCAGTTACGTTTCCAGGCGACACAAAGTCACCGTTATGCTTAAACAACCATACACGACTATCCGTATCATCCGAATCAATTCCGTGAATCGCGCCATCGATGCTGTTGTCGGCATTATGTAAAGCACCAAACGAAAGCGTACGAGTGGTAGTAGCACCATTTGCTCTAATTTTAGCTGCTGGAGCATAAGCTGATCCGGCTAGCGCTGCTGTGTTTGCAAAGAAAGGTGCAACAGTTGTGTCTTGATCAACGTATGCTTGACCCGCAACAGATACTACAATAATGTGTCCGTTTGCGTTGATGTAATCTTTTGGCGAATTCGAGTAACTAAAAGTTAGGTTGTTAGCACTGTCCTTTGATATATCCCATGGGTCAGAGCTAAAATTGCTTACAGCATGCAAGAAGTTGTCGTCCATCTCCTGATAACTGAGAGCACTTCCTTTTGCCGATCTAAGTATGAGAGTCATGTTGGTTCTCCGTCTTGATCATAGTACGTTCCAACGTAACTAGAATAAGCATTGTCTTTGAGTCCAGGGTTGTATTCTATGTACCCAGAAGTCGCATAGTTGAACAGTTCGATTTCTTCTAAAGTCAGTTCTTCAGTGAACACATAACATTGAGCAATCAGTTCAGCCTTCAGTACGGTGTTTGAAGTAGCTGCGATTTGAGCAAGCAATGATGCATAGTCTGGTTTACTCATCCTGCAATCACCGTGCCTGATCCAGTAAGAGCAGCATTAGCAGGCCATGGACCTGGGCATCCACCTAAATCGTGCCCACTTGTAGAGTCACCGATTCTATGCACACCAATGCCATTGATGAACACCTTACCAGAACCACCTACAGCAACATCTAAGCAACCGTTCATGCCATCGCCTATGACAATAGCCAGTTTACCGCCGACATATACATTCGACTGTAAACCGGCTTTGTATGTACCTTGGTGAAAGGGGTTCGGGCACGACGATGCATGCCCGACGTTCTTATCAATCTGATCGACGCAAATTCCCGGCATCGTCTTTCTTCCTTATGATGGCCATGTTGCCCATGATCTCCCATTCAAGAAGAGTTTGATCATCCCAACCCATTTGCTTCATAAGGGCTGCGTTGAACTCGATGTACGGCTCACCATCTTTGTCTTCTTTAACGGTCGACACACCTATGATGTCAGCCATATTTATAGACCAAGCTTATCACGTTCGATGATGTAAGACTTCACCAATCTAGAACGAACGATGTCTTCAACTTGAAAGTCGACAAACTCAAACTCTTTCATACGATGAATGATCTTCATAAAGTCACGTAGACCTGACAGTTCTTTCTTACGTTCGGATGTAAGGTCATCCTGTTTAACGTCACCGCAGAAAATGATTCGGCAGTTCTCACCAACACGAGTCATAACCGTATGTAGTTCACCATCGCCCATGTTCTGCACTTCATCGACAAGCAAAATACAGTTGTCGAATGTTTCACCACGAAGATACGAGGTGGTTACAAACTCAACGTAACCCTTTCCTTTGAGAATCTCGTATGCATCACCTCTACCAAAGAACTTAGTAGCAATAGGAACATACGGTGATTCAAAGACTTTTGCCTTATCTTTCAACGAACCCGGTAGGAACCCCTGATCACGAGTTGAAACGGTTGATCTGACGATATAGACTTTCTTGTATGGCGAATTCTGTTTGAGTACTTCTTTGATAGCGAAGTACATTCCAAGAAAGGTTTTACCGGTACCAGCGATACCATGTAGCATCAAGTTGAACCCATTGTCCCAATTTTCAAATGCAATCTCTTGATTCTTAGTCATTGGATGAATATCATCTTTCATCGTGATCATCTTAGCCTGTTGGCTTTCACGTGAAAATGTATTTTCGACACCTTCCTGCTGTTGGATTCGTTTCTGCCGCTTGGTTAGTCTTTTTTGTTGGTGCAGAGTCATTATTGGTCCTTGTCTTATAGGGTATTCACAGTCGAGTGGATGTGAGCCGATTTAGCTTTCTGCAGGACGTCGTTAAAGCCACGGTCAATTTTACGCACTCCTAACCTCACCGGATCGCCAAACGATGGTGCTGCTAGACACTGCTTTATATGAGGGTTGTTATTAAGAAACTCTTCGCGTTCACTCATCGACATCATCGTAGTGAACTCTTCTTCCGTCTCTTCATTCTTGAAAGTGTATGTAGGCAATCATCTTCTCCAAATAAAAAAGGGACCCATGATAGGGTCCCCGTTCACTACCACAATAGTATTTATTCAATACTCAAGTGATCAGTTCATAAATGTGCCGCCAATTTTGCACTCGTGTGATTTCTGGGTGGTGTTGTGCTTTGTTGTGCCCGTGCTCAAGAAGGAACGGAATCAACCCAGCATTCACGCCAGCAATAGCGTTTTCGAATTTGTCTTCAACCCAGAAGCAGCCACTGTCTTTGTACTCAGCCAAAGCTTCGTCTTTGTCGGCACCGGTATCGAGGCAGATGATCTTCTCGAAAGCGGTTTCACCAAACAATCGACGAATGTTCTTCCGGCGTAGATCGCCGGCATAGGGGTCTTCACTCAGCGAAGTGATACAGTGGAATACATATCCATGCTCTTCGTGGAGTTTGCGAACATACTTGATTGCATCTCGGAAAGGCGGAAGATGTTCAATTCGAGCACTCTCGTTGAAATGCCGAGCAAGAGCTTTGGCCTTTTCTTTTGGAATGTTGAACGTCTTTTCGATCTGATACTCGTCATTCATAACGATCGGGTATCCGTGGAAGTTCATCCACTGTGTAAAGGTGTGAAACCAGTCGAGCAGAACACCGTCTGCATCGACAAGGATTAGTTTTTCAGAAAGTTTCATGTTGACTTCTCTTTGCTTACATTATCAATATAATCACTTTTCAGTGAATGTCAACAGCTATTGTTCACGAGGTTCAAAGAATTTTTCTTGTTGACTCGATTTCTGGTAGCGTTGTTGCTTTACCGCTTCTTTTTTCGCGTTATAGCGTTTGCCATCTTTTCGAGCATCGTCGACAGACCCCCACTCGTCTTCGTACCAGTCTCTGAACTTCTTTTGCTTCTTAGCCATTTTTTGGTTTTCTGCCACGCTTTTTTGGTTGTGCCGATTCTTCGGTTGGTTTGGTTTCTGGAAGTTGTAATCCCAGTGCTTCATTGATCACATCTGCAGGTAGACCAGCAGGAGGATTCTGCATCAGTACTTCGATCATGAGTTTTGCGTCGTCTTTATCGATACTTTCAAGCATCTCGATGAAGAGGAACTCACGACGATACTGGGTTAGACGATCGCCATCATATCCCTTAATGAAGTACCGAAGCTTTCGCGTTTGGCGATACATCATGCCATGGGATTCTACATGTGGCGATGGTGTGTATGGAGGAGCAGACGTGTTTGGAATGTTCCATTCATATCTCTTATCATACATAAGCATTAGAATGGTACGAAGAGCATCGCTCTGAGTCTTACGTAGCCATTCAATTTTTTCTTCTCGGGTCGGCAGTGTGCTTGCTTTTGTAACAATCTCCGATAGTGAGTATGTTGTCATTATTTCTCCTCAGAACTCACCGAGGCTTTCAGTGAGCAGTTTCAATCGATTTTTGATGAAGAAGTTGAGAAGTTGCGAGCGATCCTTAGTGTTCTCCGCCGAGTACGCCTCGAGAATGCTGGTCTTGAGATGTTGGGGAACTTCAGACAAGTCGATCAGTGACTTATTCCGCATGTAATTACGCTTAACTTCTGAACTCATCTTATTTATATCGATCCACTCTTCCAGCCGTTTCTTAGTGACTGGCTTCTGACGGATGTTCATAACAAACGAGTTGTCGGGAGAAAGGATGTTGGGAATGCCATCACCAGCATCGCCTTTGATGATGTGCTCGTACAGGTACTGTTCAGGGTTAGAGTGAACAACCCACTTTTTCAGAACAGGGCTGTACTGCTTTACGTTAGCATACTTGTGAAGTTGGATGTAGTCCTTATCACCAGACAGAATAAGAAACTTTTCACCAGTGTTCAGCAGTCGACCTTCTTGGTGGACAATCGTACCGATGATGTCGTCAGCTTCGGCACCGTCGATTTGGATCACCTTGTAGGGAAAGTGATCTTTGAGTTCTTGACGAACCTTGTTGAGTGCGTTGAAGATTGCACTCCAATCAAGTTCAGACTCTTCACGGTTCTTGCGACGAGATGCTTTGTAGTAGGGGAATTGCGCACGACGCCAGTAGTTTTTGTCGTCAGCACAGATGATCAGTTCACCAAACTCTTCTTTGAACTTCATACGGTTGAAGCGAATCGAGTTGAGCACCATGTGACGAATCATGTTTTCATCGACTTGTGCGTTGTGGTGATTGCCGATTTGAACCATAAGGTTCGCGATCATGACTTGGTTAAGATCGACCAGAATGGCCATGTTGAACTCCTGTTAATTTGGTATGCTATAGAATTATATATCAGAGTTCGGAAGGTGTCAACTACTTAAACACCTTCAGGATGATTGTTTCTTCGTTGAGTCGACCATTCGCTATAGCACTCTTGGTCTTGATGTCAATGAACACTTTGTTCACACGAGCCTTGGTAGTCTTACCGATCTCAGTCAAGACATCCTCGGGCTTACGCAGCGTTTTCTTGATGCATGCCTCTTCACGGAGGTTGGTGATGGTAGTTCCCTTGACAGAGAAACCATCCACAGACGCAGCAACCAACTGAATGAGTTGCCGATACTTTGTGTTGAAGAGATACACTTCAGTTGCACCAACAATGTTTGCCGGATCAACCGACGTCAACTTGTACTCAGCGCTTTCCTTCTGGAACTTGACTTTCTCGACAAGCTTCTCAACGGGAACTTTTTTCTTTGCCCGTGGCTGACGAACTGCACGAACTTTCGACGCAGTAGCAGCATTCAAGAACTTCTGACAATCGTCAATGATGTTCTTGATGAAAAGCATGTAGTCTTTCTTTTCCTTAGCCGTCTTTAGGTGTTTGTAACCTTCGACAAGATCAGGAGTCTTTTTCACGACAAGCTCTTCGGCTTCATCGAACAGCGGCTTGTAGTAGTCATACACCTTTTGAGCCAAAGGCTTCGGTGCATTGATTTTCTTCAATTCGTTGTAGACCGAGTAGTTCTCGCCATCAACCCAGATTTTTGGATCATTGTAATCATCAACGACTGCTTCTACTTCAGAGATGAAGTCTTTCGTCTTGTCAGACAAAATCTCGGCCGAGGTTTTCACGGGAGCAGTCTTCAGAGAAGCTTGGATAGAACGGTTGCTACGACCAGCATTGATAACTTCCTGGAGTTTGCCATTCAGCCATTCCATACGCTTCTCAGTGAACACTGCGCCCATCGTGAGCATCTTACAGAGACCGCCAATGGCAGTATTGACTCGCCATTCTTCAGCAGCTTTGAAGTCAGCGAGTTCAGCAGTACGATTTTGCTTGACCCAGACTTCGGCCCACTTGAATGCGTCTTTGTAGTCATAGAAGTAGTTGTAGTGCTTCAAGTTTTGGCCGACAGCTTCTTCGAGATTGTACACATTTGAAAAGTCGGTGATTTCGACACCGACGTGCTTTTCTTCAAGGATGCGAGCAGCGCTTGATTTGCGCTGAGGCATCGGTTTCGATTCAGGCTTTTTCTTTTTGGTACTGATAGTTTTGAGTGCAGCTCTTGCCATAGGAGTCTCCTTTAAGAACACTATATACCATCACAGAAGTGATGTCAACAGTTCTTCCCACTGCCATTTACGATAATGCCAAGAATATGACTCGTTGAGGAAGTCGACACGATCTCCGCTCATCGAATCACCGTTAAGAATGTCATTGATAGCATCTCGAAGGTTTGCTTCGAACCGTGCCATGTGAGCATGTAAATCTTCGGTATAGCCATACATATACGTACAACCTAATGCAGTCTCTGGCAGGGCAGCCAGTGACGAGTGCACACATACCAGACCAGCACACATAGCTTCTATCATCACAAGACACGATGTCTCTTGCCAGATCGATGGGTACGCTAGGATGTGCGAACGCTTCAGCTCTTCACGAATTACATCGTTTGGCACGGACTTTGAATAGTTGATGCCAGGATGTGCTTTCAGCTTTTCGATAAGAGGCTTATACGGTTCATCACGTGCATCCCAACCATACAGGTCGAATGACGAGAACACATTCAACTCGATCTTATCGCCGAACTCTTTGTAAAGTTTATCATACACTGGATACAGCAGTTCGAGCCCACGATGAGGAGTCGAGAAATACATCAGCCTGATTTTGTCGGTCGGTTTCTCAATCGCATCAAAGGCAAAAGGCTCAATCGCATTCTGCAGAACAATGCCTGCATCAAATGGAACACCAAGGTACGCGTTGTACATCTGTTGCTGCCAATGGCTAACAAACACTAACTTGTCGAACTTCTTCCAACCACCATTCTTAAGGTGTTGAACTTCCGGATCGCCAGCAAGATCATGTAACACGAGAATCTTTTTCTTGGTCGGATCAAGCTCACGTACGCGAGAATGAATAATTTGGAAACGCGAAAGCAACTCAGGCGGAAGGGAGTTAATCCGATCCGCCATGAGTTCAGTTCCGCCACGTGGGGCTTTAGACAAATGCTTCTCCATTGACTTTCTTCAGACCGTCCCAACGGAAAGATCGCCAACCTTGATTGATCACGTCAAAGACTGCCAAAATATCAGGGTTCGGAGTCTTCTTCTGTACATGCTCTTCAACATCGATTTGCTGAGGCAATACATCTTCACGAAGAGTACACGTCATAATACGAGTCGTGCCATCCTTCTTCACAAATTCGACATCAACCGTTTCTTTGTGCAGCAATGCTACGACTTCAGATTTTCCCATCACCAAAACCTCCAGAGGTATTTTCAATTTCTTGTGCAAGATCGGTATAGCCACCGATGTAACGGCTATCCCACCAGATTTGCGGAATTTTAGAAGATGCATGCGAAGGCTTTGCTGCAGCCAACTCGTCATAGACACCATCTTCTTCCACATCTTTCCATGTGTAGGCTAGGCCGCGGGCTTCGGCCAATTCCTTGGCCCGCTTACACCAGGTACACCATGATGCGCCATAGATAGTGATCATTCACCGTCAGCCTTCTTTGCCGACTTCTTCTGGTCTTTCAGCCGAGCAACGTAATCTTTGCCCGAAACTTTGACCTTGATGAACTTCTTGTCCGTCGCTTCCTTGTTAGGATTCGGGACAGTCATGACGATGTCCTTACCCTTTTGCAAAGCGCGAAGTTGGTTCATGATGCGATCACCCGACTGCAGGTAATCAGAACGCATAGCATTTACGATCTTACGATCGACGTTGCTGTGCTTCCCTTGCGAGATGAAGCCTTTCGACTTTCCACCCTTCTTAGCCATTTAGTTCTCCTATGTTAGGTCGTATGACCGTATTTATCTAATCTATCACAAGTTGGCGAAATGTCAACTACGATTTTCTTCGATTTCGCTGTCGATTGCGTCTTTGATGAACTCGAGCAGTTCTTCGTACGTCTCGGCCATGGGGATGCTGTATCGATCACAGACCATTTTGACGTTGCCATAGCGATAGAACTCTTTCGGGCAATGCACGACAACATTTTGCTGATTGAACAAACCCAACTCAAGCAGCGTAATAGGTGCTTTCGAGTCGGCAGTGAAGTAGTAAATGAGACCATCAGCATTCTCTTGCTCGATGAGTTCCCATTCAACCTGTTCATAGAACTGAGTGCCAGGAGTCGGGTCTTGTACCCAAGACGAATCCCAATCATCACGCCGAGGATTCAGCAAAATCAGGTCTTCATCGTCATAACCTGACAGGTCTTTGGTCAAACGTTCCTGCCAGTTCTCGGCCGAACCCATATCAATTGCTCCACCAAGGAAGATGCGTAGAGCGTTACCATGTTCATAGTTATTTGGTGCTTTAACCACAATAGTCATATTACAATCCATACATTTCAGTTACGATTTCGCCGGCACGTTTCATGTCGACCTTTGCACCATATTGATCACGGATGATCTTCATAGCAACACCCTTGTTCTTCGGTGCCTCATCGCCAATGATGTCTTTCAACAGTTCACGGACTTCAGCCTCAGAAGCCATTTGAGGTAGAACACCCGACAAAACATTCTTCTCAAAGTTGAGTGCAACCTTACGACCATCGTTAAGTGCAAGTTTCAAGTTCTCATCAATCGTAGCGATCAACTTCTGAATCACTTTGATCGCTTCGTCTTCGGTCGTATTACGGTTACCGTTGTTCTTACCAACCTTCTCGATTTCGCTTAGAGCGAACAAGATTGAAGGAGCAACAGGATTGCGAGTCTTACGCAGATTAATCGATTCAGTTTTCAGTTTTTCAATTACAGACATTTCGTTCTTCTTTCACATCAATGATCATATTAGCATTGAACCAGCAGGTGTTTTCGCCACGGATCGATATTTTTTTCATTACCCAATTATATCGCATTTCCATTACTTGGAAATATTCATCTGGATTTGCCACGGTTTGCGGATGATCAACTTTCACCCATGCGCCAATTTTGACATCAGCCATTTTCACCACCTATCAGTGTGCTCTTAGAGATTTTCATATCGCGTACTTGATTACAGCAAAAACATTTCCATTCATCACCAAATGGAATGTTTACAGTTCCGCCCCACTTCGATACATACCATCGGTGACCGACCATTTTACACCATAGTTTCTTCATGTCAATCCTTTACGACCCGAACACGAGCTTTGAACATACCATCTTTGATCTTCGTAGGGTTCTTTTCACCATTCGGAAAGACGTCGGCGAACTTCACTGCACGAACGCGCTCGAAGACTTGACGGACTTTCATCAGATGAGAGGTGTCGTCGTCTTCGGAACCCAGCCGGCCATTCTCATCACAGACACCAACAGCCCACAGCAGCAGAACAACTTCGGGATCACGGAATGCATCCATCTCCATGAACATCTTTACCCAAGTCTTTGGGTTCAGAGTGTCCAGTTTGTGCATGTGCATATGGAAACGAGTAGTCTTCATTGCGCGATCACGCGTTTTTGCCGGAACAGTCAGACGATCACAGAAGTCTTTTGCTACAGCAACACCCGTCATTTCATGCCCAAAGTGGCTGGGCAGTTTATCACGAGGAGTCAGACCTTTGCCAAAGTCGTGAACCAGGCAAGCAACGCGAGTTTCCAGATCAAAGTTGTTTTCGACAGCTTGGGTCAGCACCAGCATCGTGTGCTCGTATGCATCGCCTTCAGGATGCCACCGACGAGACTCCAGCGCAGTCTTCAGCCGATACACTTCAGGAAACAGGACATGCAGAGCGTCACATTCCAGCAGAGTATCGAAGAACAGCCGAGCATGATCTTCCATCAGAGCACGACTCAGTTCTTTCCAAACGCGCTCAGGAGTCAGTTCATTCAGAACACCTTTCTTTGCCATCTGTGCAACCAGAGCACGAGTCTCGGGAGCAACGGTCCATTCCGAACCAAAGCGAGCCCGGAACCGAGCCAGCCGCAGAACACGAACAGGATCCTCGACGAAGGCGTCAGAAGTATGTCGCAGGACTTTGTTCTCCAGATCTTCTTGACCATTGAAAGGGTCGACAACATCCATGACACGAGTCTTACCGTCGTCGAAGAACTCGATTGCCATGGCGTTGATCGTCAGATCGCGACGAGACAGATCTTCTTCGATCGTCACTTCAGGACCAAAGTCAACGGTAAAGCCATGGTAGCCTTTGCCATTCTTTTTCTCACGACGGGCCAGAGCCCACTCATCACCTCGATCACTCAGGAACACTGGAAACTCAGCGCCGACCTTAGTGAAAGACTTGATGTAGAACGGAGGCTTGGCCATCAGTTCATCTTCAGTCGCACCGGTGACAACCCAGTCGACGTCATGTGGTTGCAGGCCACGCAGGCGATCGCGGACATACCCGCCGACTTTGTAAAATCTCATGTTGTTCACCTTTTTCATATTAACAGTTTATACTACTTCAAGAGGAATGTCAACCGTTAATTGTAGCATTCTTCCATTTGATATTCGATGCAATCAGCTTCGAATTCAGGTTCGGCATAGACTTCGGGCCGAAATACTTCGCGTTCGCTTACATCTTGAAGATACTGCATCTGCAATGCACGATCTTCTTCAACAGGGATTCCAGTGCCGGCACAAGCCGAGAGGACGACGAACGAGAGGATGGCGAAGTATTTCATGATTAGCTCCTTGCTTACATGATTAGACTATCACCATCCTCTACAAATGTCAACCGTTTTGTGCGTCTTCAGCGCATTTATTTAGAATTGATGGAATCATCTCGTTCGTGATCTGACCTTGAACACGGTAGTCATCTGACCCACCATCGTATTCATGGGCACGAATAGTGTATGTATCCCACCCTTCTTCAACTGTAAAGTGACTGTACGCGTTGAAGTTCACGGGAGTTTCGTTACCACCGACCAGAAAAACCTGGCCGATGATAATTACACAATGCAGCATGTTAGCCTCCAAAGCCGCTGGTTTTAGCGCCACCGAAGCCGCCTTTTGCCGAAACCGAAACCTTGCTCATAGGAGCAGATTTGAAGGTTGCGACAGGTTTGCTGGACAGAGACGAAGGCGATGCATAGCTCTTGTTGCCGAACGAAGACGAGTAGTAGCCAGTCGAAGTCGAGTAGCCACCGCCCTTGATCGGATACATCGGGACGTAGCTGTGGCGGTAACGATCGCGATCATTGTCAGCCGACCACGACCCCATCATATAACCCATCATCAAAGGCATGAAGACAGACGAACCATCCGAGCGCTGTTCGGCTACACACGCCGATGCACCGTGCTCTTGTTCACAAAGAGCCATTGCGTCATAACGAGGCGCGCTCTTTTCATTTTCAGCGACTGCTACAGCAAAGCCATCACGGCAATCTTTTTCGGTAAACTTTGCTTCAACCATTTTCGAAGCAGAGATACACTGCTCAACGGTTTTAAAGCTTTGTGCTTCGCCATCTTCCTGACAAGCAGAAAGAGCAAAAGCCGAAACAGTCAGCAGGCCGATAGTCAGAACTTTCATAGTCGAGGTACGTTTCATTTTCATTGTCCTTAGTTCATGATAAAGTGAGGTTTGAAGCGCGAGAGGTCTTGTGTGATACGGCTTTGGTCCCCGAGGATACCCATGCCAACACAGGTCTGTCCAACGATCCAAGAACCGATGATGGGGCGATAGCCATCAAACACTGGGAGCGGACAATATTCTTGCACGATCATCGAGTTGTGATCATACTCTTGATTTGTAGAAGTTTCAGTGAGTTTACCGTTCTCGAAGATACGGATCGAAGCACCTTCACGAGAGAAGATCGGCTTCGTCACATAGTTGCTGAGGTTATGAGCTTCATTTGCCCAGTAAGACGGCAGCAAGTTCTTATGACCTGGGAACATGCTCCAAAGAACCGGCAACAAGCCTTTGTTCGAAACCAGAGCTTTCCATGCAGGTTCAATCATTCGGCAACGAGAGCCAGCAATCTTCGTTGCAAATTCGTCGCGAAGCATATCTTCCCAAGGATAGAGCTTGAAGAGAGCACCAATCACTCGGCTTTCGTCATCGGTAAACTGCCCAGCATCTGAGATGCCAATGTCTTCAATCGAGACATAGTGTGCACCAAGGCCAGCATCTTTTGCAGCCCATGCCATAGTTTCAACCGTGCCGTAGTCTTCCATGTTCTCACGGCCACCGACAGATGCAAAGTGCACATCTTCACCTGGAAGAAACATGCCACGGAATTGCTCGATCAACGCATCATACAAACGGTTGAATTGATCAGAGTTTGGAGGAAGATGGCCAAGTGCAAGTTTTTCTTCCAGCCACTGCCATTGATAGATGCCAGCTTCATAGAGAGAAGTCGGAGTGTCAGCATTGTATTCCAGCATCTTTGCCGGACTATTTCCAGTATACGCAAGATCGAACCGACCATACAGTTCTTGTTCTTTCGAACGCCAGCTGTTCTTGACAAAGTCTTTCATGTTGTCGGGAATACCCATGCGATCCATGAGTTGTTCTGAGGAGACAATGTTTTCGACGGCTTCACGGCACATCGAATGGAGTTCAGTACTCGGGTCTTCGATGTCATTCTCGACCTGCTCGAGCGTGAACTGATACATGGACTTTTCATCCCAGTAAGGTTCACCGTACATCGTGTGGAAAACAAAGCCTGCTTCTTCAGCAGCGGCTTGCCAGCCGGGACGTTCTTGCGTAGGAACTCGTTTCATCTGAAACTCATGTTGTTGATCATCATATAGAAGTTATACACCACCTATGCGGAGGTGTCAACAGTTATTTTGCGTCACCAATCAAAAAGATCAGAGAAGAAGCCATCAGACTTCCGGCTAACACGGCCAGACAAGACAGCAAAATTCCTGTCAGCTGTGTTAGCGATTTGCATCAACGCGTCTTGAGTGCGCTTCAATTGTTCTTCAAGTTTGTCCATACGCTTCAGTTTTTCTTCAGCGATGGCGAGTCGTTCTTCTACAGTATACATGTTTTCACCGATGCAGAGAGAGTTTGCGGATTTCGTCGAGAATTGCTTGAGGCGTTAGATCACAAGCAAATGCCCACGCACAAGTGACTTCTGAGGTAAGAAACACTTTACCATAGAAGTTGCGCCATGGGTATGTTGGATCAACCGTTACACCAACCGGATGATCTGTTCCAAGCGCCATCGAAGTAACATTGGCGATCTCATCAAGACTGCCCTCGAGAACCAGTGTACGACCAAAAGATCGATCTTCTTTCCACTCAGCGATGAAAGGCATGTACGTACTGCCAGGATGATCATCGACCCATTGATCGAAGTCAGCTTGAGCGTGCATGGCTTGAGCCATACCTTTGCCTGGATTCAGGTCTTGTAGGTCTTGCCGCATCAGACAGTAGAGAGTTGGGGTCATTGGATTTCCTGTTATACTGAGATGTAGAAGCACATGAGAGCCTTTTCACCGGCACTCGATATTTTGTCATCTTGTACATTGATTTCATTGTCGAAGTCAAGGTCGAGGTCGTCGATTTGGTGTGAATAACCGCGATATGCTTTGAGTTTCATATCCTCACCATATTTTTCTATGAGTTCAGCTACGTGTTTTTGCAATTCACCAAGCGTCATTGGATTTCCTTTCCGGTCGTAATTTCCCAGATAGCAGCCTGAGCAAATTTCAAATTGGCTTCTTTCATGCTGTCGCCGAGAGCATCCCAATCGTTGTGAGTGTTTGGATTCGCGACAAACGATTGTTTGGCAAGATCAAGAGCGTCGGTGTAGATTGCAGTCTGAGCGAACTCTTTCACGCTGTCGATTGCTCGACGGATCAAATCTACAAGTTCTTCGTTCGTCATCATAGCAATCTACTCCGTTGCTTACTAGTTAGATATAAGCAATCGGAGCAGAAATGTCAACCAGTAAAATGCGTTTTGTGCAAATTATTTTCCGATGATCCAGTCGACGTTCATCCAGTCAGTTTCTTCTGGCATGAGTTCGACCTTATCACCATGAAGCTTCTCAAGTTGATTCCAAACGCCTACGTTATTCATACGCAATTGGTATGACTCTTTATTGCACACATAGCAAGAACCAGAAGTACCGTAGAACTTGAAGTACTCAATGTGATGAGTATGGCCATTATGTGTGAAGTCTTCAGCAAACTCTTCAACTCGAGTAATACCGCTGTTCAACTTCCAAGAAGAACCATTCAGGTAACTTCCAGACCATCCTGCAAGCACACGATAGTGTGGGTCATCACCTTTGATCTTTACCACAACCCAGTTGTCAGGAGTATAATCAGTCATCATGTAATCCTTGTGATGTCGTCTCGGATTGACATGAGAATCTTTCCGAGTTCGTTTTTGCCATTGCCGAGAGGAGACTGACCCCAGAAGGTATCGCCCCAAGTATTTCCTTCGATTAACTCATGGCCTTTTGTAGCCATAAGCATTTCCATTAGCTCGTAGTTTTGTTCGAACTTTGCTGTAACAATTTCTCTCATCACACCGATCTTTACCTCTTCCCAGTCAGAGCGAACAGCGACACTTTGCCCAAGTCGTTTTACTGCACCAGGAGATTTGATCTCAGAGAAAGCTTCGCTGATGTCTTTATGGGGCGTCTTAGCTGCCTGATATGCGTGTTCACTCGAAGGATAAGTGATACCTTTGTATTCAACTGGAGACATCCAGAAGTTAGACAGAAAGCGGTACTCACCACTAAAGGAGGTAATCATAGTTTCATTCTTTCTGATTCAGCAAGCTTCTCTAGGCTTCCCTTCAACATATCAGCAATCATATTCCGATTGCTGATAAACACGTTGTCGATCGTTTGTTCGCCTACTCGAACAGTCATTGACTCGACAGACTCAAGCGCAGCTTTGAATCCATCGAGATAACCTTCGACTGTAAAGGCACGGTCATTTGTGTTGAGCGCATTGAATTCTTCTTTTGTCATAGTTCTACATCCATATAATCATGAATGCCCAAGCACTGGAACATCGTGCGCCCATACTTGTATTGCATCGAATGGTGCCAATGTCCGAAATACCAAGCTTCAGGTTGATGAATAGCCATCATCGTGTTGAATGCAGTACCAGTTTTCGTGCGGATGAGTTTGGCTTGTTGGCCACCGATTGCAAGACCGGACTGCACAAACATCTCTTTTGCCACGTCTTGCGGGCAGTCGTGAGTGATCATAACTCGTGGTTTCACCTGCTCATACACATCGATCATGTGATAGAGAGCTTCAATCGAAAGCTCTTCATCGGGCCACCAAGACGTCCCTTCAGTGCGGAACATATGATCGATAGAGTACGCGCCGCCGATGAACATCACATCATCTTCGATGCGGCCATCTTGGATCCAACCCACCATTTCCTTGCACTTCTCGGGCTTATCGTGATTACCTCGAATGAAGCGGTGAGTGCCATCCCAGTGGAATTCGTCAGCACGATCATGCCAGTACGGGCCAGCAAACCCTACACCAAAGTCACCAACTTGGATAGTGCGTTCACACCCACCAAAGTTGATTGCATCAGTCGCGGTTTGATGATAGAGTTCCCACCCGCCATGAATGTCTCCAATGAGACGTGTTAGTTTACCCATTTTTACTCTCCGCAAATTCCATAGCAAATGCTTGGCCTTCTTTAGAAGTCGTGAACATGACCCCAACAAGCGCGCTCATAAGGAATAGACCACGCGCGACAAACATTGTCGTTGAGAAGTCGAATGCTATCGGGTCGAGACTCCATGCCAGAAACGCCCCCGAGCAACGGAATGAACAGCGCTAATCCGCTCAGCACAATAAAGCAAAATGCGGTCATAAACGCAAAGGCGAGTAGGTGTCCGAGAAACAGTTTCATTTTAGAGTCCCATTAGTTTGATGATTTTGTCGGTGCGTTCTTGTTCGATAGCTTCAAGCGCAGAAAGATACTTCTTCCAAGTACCCTTCCCATGAACATCATCCATGTGTCGAGGTAAACCATTCACTTTCTTCGAACACAAGATGCAAGTGAAGCCTTTCTTTTTCGACTTCACCTTTGGTTCTGACTCTTTGTCGTCTTTCCAAACTCGATAAAAATCTATCATTTTTCAAGCTCTTTCAGTTTGAAAGTGATTTCCATGTAGAAGCGATGATACTTCTCCATCCGTGCGATGTCCTTTTCAGAGACACCTTTAAGACGACGAACGTCAGTGTTGTGGCGAAGGTCAGCCAATTTGACTTTCATTGCGTCAACGTTGGCGAAGACACCTTCTTTGTATTCATCATAGGTCTGACCCGGAACTTTTGTCAGAGCACGAATGCCGGCAATGACCCGATCAGTGAAACCTGCATCCCGCAGGTCTTGATAGGTTACGCTCGTATCTTCGATCACATCATGACCGAGAGCAATACACTGAAGCTCTTCATCTTCAGACTTGACGTAGTGCATCACCTTGATCGGATGCAGGATGTAGGGATTACCTCCGCGATCAAATTGGCCGTGATGTGCATTGGTAGCGATGTGGAGCATCTTGCTCAGGAGTTCGCCTTTTTTCATGATGTAGTCTCCTTCTATAGTTCAAATCTATACTATAGGAGTATCGATGTCAACCCCATTTTTGTAGAAAAGATAACTTTTGTGTGTGCGATCTTTCCAAGCTTTTGATTGGGCGAGCAACCAATCGAGCTTTTCGTCAGTAACTTCTACAAAATCACGGTTACGATTGTCACAATACCAATCGTAGTTCTTGTTGTATTCAGAGGCGACTTGATCGGCCGCCTCTTCAAGTGTGTTATCGACATGGCCACAGTCACCATACACTCGACAGAAGTGTTGTTCGACAGTGATTTCGTCTTCAGGGTAGAAGGCTATGTCCCAGCCTTTACAGTTGCACATCAGTCTCCGCCTTTCAAAAGGAAAGCATTCGAGATCGTCTTGAACGAGAAGCTCGGGTCTTCATTGCACTTCCAAACAAGACCTTCACGGACTTTGTGATTGATGCTCGGACCTTCAGCGATAGTCAGACCTTCTTCGACACTGCTTGGTGCTTTCCAATCTGTTCCAAGAACAGGGACATGTTCTGGTACTGGAAAACTAGGTTCACCGTGATGCGACGGCTTAGTAATGCTTACTGCATTTAGATCTTGAAGCATTTCTCTGCGTGCAAAAGGAGACAAGTATTCATGCTTCTGAATGTCGAAGATATCGAACGCAAAGAAACGATGCTCCTTGAAGTTTTCGCGGTTCCCCTGGATCGCAGGCCCGCACACTTCTCCCTGAAAAGCAAACCCGTCAGGAATACTTTCGGAAAACTTAAGAGCCATAGCAACAAAGGTGTTGTCTTTGTTCTCATCATTGATCTTCAGTTCAAGGTTGCGACTAGCAACGCGAAGTTCACCTTCCCAACGGAAGATTGTGCAGCTTGAACCATCAAGCTTCATGGTGACTTCGTAGGTCGGCTCAGCAAAGTCTGCTGGAAGAACAACCGGATGCTCTTCAAGAGTCTGAGTCTCAGCATTCCAGACCTTCTCAGTAGCGAACCGCTTGGCTTTCTTTTGGATGTCACCAAAGCAGTTCTGAATGCGCTCTTGGTCAGTCTTTGGGATCAGCGAAGTTGGGAACATACCAGCAGCTTGACCTTGAAGCTGAGCAGGGATAGGTGCTTCCCACTTCTGAATTTCGAGGAACTCAGTTACATCATCGCCTTCCAAAACGATCCTGTGCCTACCTACTCCGTTTTTATACGTCGAAATAAATTGGTCGTAATCGCGTTCTCGCACACGCAGCAACAGTCCTTGGCTGACCTGTCCACGAAGTTTGATCGTCCGCAGACGTTCGCCTTTCACACCATTGTATTCACGAGGCTCTTGACCTTTCGAGAGGAACGGGGCGAGTTCAGTGGGAACCCAGGCATCAATCTCGATGTAGATCGCAAGATCACCAACTCGAAACTCACCTTTTTTAACGACGACTTTCCAGCCGTCAACGGTAGCTACCTGAATAGCATCAGCACCTTCGATGGGCTGAATATCAGTGATGCGGCGAATGGAAGCAAGTTTACGTTCAGTCATGTGATTTCCTTAATCAAAAGACGAAGTGTAGGACGAACCCGAGTCGTATGAAGAGCTGGAGTCATACGAAGACGACGAACTCGAAGAGTCGTGCGAATGGGAATGAGAGTGAGAATGCGAGTGCGAAGAACCTGAGTCATGCGAATGACTGTGCGAATGCGATCGGGTTTCTGGAACTGGATCGGGTTGGTTCATCGGGTTCAGAGGCGAAAGCGGATTGATAGGGTTCAACAGATCAGTCATAGGATCATACGTTGAGGTGTAAGTCTCGCGCCGATAAGTCGAGTACTTGTTTCCACCGACAATGTCACCGCTCGCTTTCGCACCACGCTGGTTCACGACGGTGGTAGTTTGCACTACACGATTGCGATTTCCCGAGACCTTGACTTCTTGAGTCACTTTCGTCTCAGTCTTCTTTTTTCCGAAAAGCCATCCAAACATTTTGTTCTCCTTTACAAGATCAACTTATACCACAATCCGGCGAATGTCAACATCTTTTTCACTGATGTAGTAAATAATTGCGTCATCTGGCACGACGTCATCGCCTCGAAGAACCATCGTAGGCTTTTCCTTAGAACCATATCCAATCAAGGTTGCATTAACTCGAAGCAGGCTATCGGCAAGGTGCTTGACGTACCAAATGTTGTTCTTGTTCGTGTTGTTCAAAGCCACAGAACGGAGTGAAACTGGATCAGCAGTTGAAACTAGGTTAGCAATCACATGGGATGCACCAGGATCATCCAGAGAGCGCGCCAGCTGGGCCACAGAGTTGTCGGTAACGGTCTCAACGTTTTTGCAATTTGCTTCGAGGATGTCAGCAGTGGCCTGAGAGTCAAAGTATGCGACCACGTGACGATCTTTATCAATAAGAGAAGTTACAGCAAGTGCTGCAAGCAAAGTTTCCTGATCATCTCGACCCATCACCACGATTTGCTTAGCGCCTTTGATACCAGCACGCAAAAGATCGGGAACACTTGCCAAAGAGTCTGCGCGTACGATATGAACGCTCTGATCGGCTGGTCGACAATCGCTAGCAGTAACAACAACAGCGTCGGTGTGTTCAATCTCTCGAAGCAACTTGTCAGTTTGCTTTGGATTGCATCCAACAATAAGCGTATGATTTTTCGACTTGCTGAAGTCGCCAAAACCGTCTTTGATTTTTTGAATTTCGTTAGTCATGGTTGAGATCGCTTTCGTGATGAGCGCTGCAAAGATTGAAACTGCAACAGGGATGAGGAAGAGAGTTGCGAAGAGTTGTCCGTATTCGGATGATGGGCTCATATCGCCATACCCGATCGTAGACGCAGTTACCGTGTAGTAGTACGAATAACTGATGAACGATGAGGTTAGATCAGCTTCACCGAGGTACGCGAACCCAAAGTAGGTAAGAACAAGATGAAGGAGCGCGAGGCCAAAGATCGTCCGAAAACGAATCGAAGTAATCTTACGCGCTAGCAGTTTCAGGATCAGGTACATTTGCGAGAATACTTTCCAAATTTTCAAGGACCCACTCTTTCGAGATGATGAGTTCAGATGGATCGCCTACCATCTTGTTCTCTTCAAATCTTGAAGCAGTAAGGACGAGGTTGTAGTCGGTCGGTTCACCGGCATCAACTGCATATACAGTGAAGTCGGTTTCCTTTGGTCGACAATGCTGAAACAGAATGGTGAAAGCAGCAAATTCTCCAGGTGCTTCGATTTTCATTAGAATACTCCCATAAGAAGTGCTTCGACTTCTGGATGATTAACCATTGGCTTAACTGGTGGCACATATTTGTGCACAAACGGAATGGTGTTGCATGAAGCCATCACGATTGAGATTTCTGGCCCAAGTACCAACTTGACGCCAGGGCAGAACTTCATGTAGTCAACCTGATCTAAATCTATCGTAAAAGGATTCATTTGTCAACCTTTCTTTTTGATCTTGATGATGAAACTGCCATGATTATCAAACTCTTTGATTGACTCGACGTATGTAGAAAAGACTGGGTTTTCCATCCACCCTTCAAACTCTTTGCGCATCTTGCCCGACACACCGGTGATGATCTTACAATGTCTTGACTCAGCAATCTGATGGACTTTGATGAACATCAGCGCTTTACTGAAACCCTGCTGCACAGTCAGTCCATGCAGATCGATCTTAGCAGGAAGAGTCATTCAGTTTCCTCTCAAGTTCTTCGTACTTGCGCCACGATGGCCACGTCTTTGATTTAGAGCCAGAACCCCAGCACTTATCACATACAGAAGTGGTCATAGCTTGTCCGCCGATACCACCTCTCCAAGTTGCAGTAGATCCATACAACTTGTAGCCAGATCCATTACACTCTGGGCAGAAGTCGCCTTCTTCTATGTCGTGGAAGCGTGAAGAAGGCGACATTTTGAAGAACTCGTCTCTAAGAGAACTGTATTTCTCACGTAGCTGTAGGATTTCTCTAGCCATCGATTGAATACGTCCAGAGATGTACGAACCTTCGCCTGAACCACCCACATGACAATTTGCAGTATGCTCAAGCCAATCTGTGCTAAGACGAACATCCCGAGGATCAACCACCGGAATGTTCTTTTTCTTTTTGCTCATGCCTTCATCCATTCCATCAAAGCATCATACTTCGGAGTCGAGCCAATGTTCTTTTTGCAGTGATCCAACAGCAAGTCACGGATAGCATGACCGTCGATGAGCTTGAAGATAAAACCACCATCAGCCTTGTTGATCAGGTTCGGGACCATCTCGAGCGCGATGCGCTTCTTGTCAGCACCGTAGATCGTGCGAGCCAGCATTTCCAGACCTTCCAGCCGGCCTTCAGCGTTCTCGAAAGCGGCCCAGAAACCAGCCTCGACATCATCAACACGAGCCAAGTCCGACGGATCGAGCATACCACGAACGTCGTCAATGGTTTCACCCAACACCAGCTCAATGATGTTACGATCAACACGAACGATGTCCTTGGTCTTGTGGATGGTGCAGTACCAATCGTTCTTGATCTTGATCATGTGGCCGTCAGCGAAGCGGATGATGTCACCCTCACGGTTCGTCTCACCACGCTTGAAAGCCAAGTAAGCATCGAAGTCATGAACATTCGAGTCAGTACGAACAATCTCGAAAGGTGCATCCCACTGACGCAGGCTACGGTACTCACCCGACACAGTCTCGCGGACACCAGTCAAGATCAACTTGGCTTCGGCATATTCCACAACGATCTTGTTGGTTGGTGCGATATACTCGAAGATCGGCGTAAAGCCATCGACCATCATATCTTCAAGCCAGTTGTACTGATCAACGTCAAGAAGCTGTTCAGCGTCGATCGCAATATCAGTCACACCCATCTTGGTTGCAAGACGAACCATGCCATGCATGCGCACAGGACGGATCATCGAACCATCAAGTTTGTCCATCACGGTATGCGCACGAGTCAAGTCCAACCGATGTGACTGGGTCTCTTCTTTCTCGTTCACGTTGAAGAACTTGTGATACGGGCGAGACATAATGTTGCCTTCAGTGTCGAAGATCAACCCACGGCATTCACGACGAATGGCGCCCATCACATCATCTGGACCTTCCATTTTGAAGGTGTCAGGCATGGCAACAAGATAGTTGATCACAAAGCCAAAGTCGCGTTCAGCGACAATAAACTCGGGGCGACCTTCGATAGCCGGCAAAACGTCGGCCATGGTGCGGATTTGAGGGAAGGTATAGTGCATTATCAGCTCCAAGTTACTTTCAGATCGATGACTTCGGGATTGTAATCAAACGAACCGTCTTCGTGCATTTCAGTGATCTTGTGGATCGTGACATTCAAGGTTTCATCAACACGAACATAATCAACGCGACTGCCGCGGACACCGCCTTGGCTCACACGATAAAAACGATTGTGATTTGCTTTATCGCGAGCAACAAACCGGTAAAGACGACCGTCGTTGATGTAGTTTTTCATTGTCGTGCCTTTCGTTGCCTTACTAGTTAGATATAAGCAATCTGCACGACAATGTCAACCAGTAAAATGCACTTTTTTCAATTATTTTCAGTATACCAGACGATGAAGTTCCACGTAGCAATTTCAACTGCTTTTGCTACAGCGTAAAGCCCGCCAAAGAGTGCAATGTTCGGGAGGATGTAGTACACGGTAAGATCGATCATTCAGGTCTTCCTTCTAGGACACGGATGCGGCTATCAAGCCTACGAATTTCAAGTAATGCACGAAGAAGCATGACGTACACTTCTTGTCGGGTGAAATGACAGTCGCTTTCTATAGCAACCGTCATTTCTGCTATTTCATCTGAAAGAGGCATAGACGATATATCCAACTGCCAAAATTGCTAAAACGATGGTAAGTCCGTCCATGATCAATCCTCTCGCTTTCCAAATCCCCAGTCGATCACAACGGGGAAACGAGGAACACCATCCGGAGTCGGAGTGAAGTAGCGGAGAGTAACCCAATCAGGCTTACGACCGCCCTTCAGCAGTGCACTCAGTGTTTCCATGTCACCGCGAACACCGGCCTGGAAGTTTTTTTCAGAGTTCAACGGAAGGATGAAGTGCTTAACACATCCCTGCCAGTTGCCTTGGCCTTCGAGCATCTCGATAACTTCGAATTCGTCAGTCAAGAACTCTTTGCGCTTCAGCAAGCTCTTCGTACGCTTGTTCTCATACGGTGTGTTCATACGAACCATCTGACCTTCGTAGCCGTGCTCAAGGTAACCTTCATAGAGGGAATCCAATCCTGCTTTCGTCGGCACATGCATCGTCGGGACAATCCTGATGTATTCGAGAGGAGCTTCGTATCGAATCAGTTCACGCTTGCTGAATTCAAGATCAGGTTCATCAAGAACAATGACGTCGTAGATGTGGTATTGCACAAGCTCTTTCGACTTTTGCAAATCTTCAAGCTTTGGCTTCGTCTTGCGAACCATCGAAGTGATCGAGTTGAAGTCGTCTTTCAACTCGTGGTTATACAGTTCGCCATCGAGAATGAGATTCGGATGTTCTTCAAAGAAAGGAATCAACGACTCCCAGATATGAGGCACAGCGACGATTTCTTTGCCAGACCGAGTCCACATCCCGTCTTTGCGAGCGATGCACCGAATGCCATCCAGCTTCGGCTGGCTATAGACTCCACCAGCAGCAAAGTTTACAGTAACATCTTCGAACTTTTCAGCCAGCATCGGCTTGAACTTGTCGAAAGTGTCGATGTTTTTCAGGTCAGTGAAGTACCCGCGGTCTTTCTTCTTCTGGACTTCAGACTCCATCTCAGAAGCAGCTTGAGCTTCAAGCGAAGTTTCATTCGACCGACCGACGTTCTTTTGTTCGACGTAGGTCCAGTCAGACGTCACCTTCTTGCCATCTTGCAATCCAGCAATCGATCGCAAACCCCAGCGAGTGCCATCAGTTCCAGTTTCAGCATGCCAAACGCGAACTTTGCCTTTCGAGTCGAGTTTGTAGAGAGTTTCGCTGGTGAGTACAGTTTTCATATTAGCTCCAGAGTGTGACGAGTTTTTGCCAGAAGGATTGTTTGATACCACGGGATTTTTGCCACTTGTGCAGCATTTCAACAGAGACTTCGCGAGCCTCTACTTCCCACGGAAAGTTTCTATATTCTTTATATGTTGGTTTTGTCAGTTTGTCAATAGAATAATGAGTACCTCTGTAAACTTCGCTTCCATCATATTGACGCACGATGTCACCACGAAGCTCTTGCATGACATGAGTCATTTCGTGAAAAATCGTTTCGATGACTTTCGTAAAGTTTCCAGGTGAAATTTTCAGGATGAATCGTTCGACGACAACCTTATGTGCAAACTGACGAAACTGTGTGATGCAGCAACCGCGGCTGATGTCGTATCCGGTGTCTACCATAGTAGAACTCAGATCAAGGTTCTTTGGAAACTTGATGTAGACTGGAACGTTATGTTTGCGAAGGCCGTAGGTATCGACAAAGAATTCGAACGCATCATGAATCATGACCCATTCATCTTCGGTGAAGTGTTGTTTTCCATCAAGGTGCAAACGAACTTTCATTTGTAATCCTTCAAGAAGTTGGTGACATATCCATCAGATGCTTCACCCATGTCTTTCCCATCGGTCATTACGTGAGCAGTGTGACCACACTTAGCAAGCTTACGACCAGCACTATCGTTATCACATACAGCAACGACATGCCTAAACTTACGAACAGTCCAGAGCCAGCGAGCCAGTGCAGGATCAACATCGTTAGAAAGAGTGGCCACAGCAGAATAACCGCGCCCAGTAAGACGAGCAGCATCAAATACTCCTTCAGTTACAAACAGGGTGTTGGAGAAGTTCCAAGACTCTAGGCCCCAAACGCCGACAACTTTGTCTTTGCGCCACGAGAAGTAACGGCTTTCACGTGGGTGATTGTCTTTCTTTTTGTTGGCTGCAGGACGATACTGTTGATAGCCTACCATCTGACCGGTAAGGTTCCACAAAGGATAAGTCGCGACGCCTTCGTCCTCGTCAACCCAGACGGTGTGCACATTCATGTCGAAGTGCCGAGATTTGAGATTTTCAAGAACTGTCATTGCTTCACCTATGCTTACATGATAGATATAATCAATCTATCCGAGAATGTCAATAGCTATTGTGCAGTTTCCATCAAATCTTTTACACTCACAAACTGCCCGTACCGAAAGATGTGAGTGATCTTGTTGAGACCTTGCTCAGTCACTTTGAGAGCACTGGTAGACCACACAAGTTGGATGGTGCCATCCATTTGCTTTTCACGTTTTTGTGTGGCGACCTTACCGATGATGCCGTAATAGGTGAAGCCAACTACAACACGGTACTTGCCTGCTTTGCTGCCAGTGACTTGAACAAGATCACCGACCTTTAAGATGTTGTTCTTGTTCAACCAGTCTCCGGTTGTTTCGAGCAACTTCTTGCGATCTTTGTATGCTGCTCGAGCGCGAACCTCATCTTCAAGTTCAATGACTCGAAGCTTCGAAGTCAGGTCTTTGATTACATCAGTGTGCCGCTTCTTCTCAGCAGCGATTGCGTCTTTGAGTTGTTGCTTGTTCATGTCAGAAACCCATTGGCTTCATCAAAAGGTTGATTAACAGGCCATGGCTCCCAACAGAACTCCGGCCAAGCGTACTTTTTACCTTCACCATACTCAGTCATAAGTTTAGCAAAGTCGATGTAAACGGCGTGGAGTTTCCACTTACCGTCCACCATTTTATAGACTGGAAAGCACATTATTTCCTCGCAAGTGTTAGAGAAGATCCATCTTTGAAGAACATCTTGAGGCCAGACATAGTCTGGAACTCATCGTCTCGCATATCGTACTCAAACTTCCATTCGTTCATCAACGCAGACCAAGCTGCAAAAAGAGGGAAGTCGTGGAGAGTGAAGTGAGTAAACTGCGCGAGTTCGGCAATGCCGACCTTGTCGAGTGCGTTGAGTGGGCGAGTAGTCGAGATTTTGAACACTTCAGACAGACGTACTTTCATGAAGAACTCCTTAGATCAAACCGGTGACGACTTCGAGAACAACTCGATCGATGGCCGCTGCCAAAGGTTCATAGTTGTACAAGAGATGGGCGCAATAGCAGATGATTGCGGTGTTGAGGACGATCATGAAGCTTTTCATTGACTCACCTGTTGTTGCCTATAGTTATGTTCTATACAGTTCTTTTGCAGATGTCAACAAAAAAGAGCGCCGAAGCGCTCTTTTCTTTTACTTTTTTGGCTGGCGATGTAGTTCTTCATACTCACGTCTACCATTGCCGTTTCGCCATTCATCTACTGCCCAAACAAGCAAAGGAATGTATGCGATTAGCATTACTAATCCTAAGATCATTGCTTAGGAGCAACATCCATGAAGGGAACAGTCGAACCCGGGATCATAGTCGTCGGAAGTTTACCATCCCACTTTTCAGCTTGAGTCAAAGCGATCAGGCCAGCGTTGTCACGAAGAGCGTCAGACTTTGCACGGATTGCTTCTGCTTCAGCATCACCACGAAGACGAGTTGCTTCAGCAGCAGCCTTTGCTTGAGCCAGTTGAGCATCGGCTTGGGCCTGTGCTTGGATCACTGCAATCTCAGCTTGAACCTTTTCGCGTTCAGCGTTTTGCTTCACCTTCTGGACTTCGACTTCAGCAAGCATACGAGCTTCGATCGAGTCTTCATAAGCATTTGAGAAGTCGATGTTTTCAATCTGGATTGACTCGATGACGATCGGGCCTTTCACTGCCGAAGTGATAGCGCTTTGAATGTCAGCATTCAACCGAGAACGGTCTTGAATTGCAGTAACCGCGTTGTATTGGCCAAAAACGTTCTTCGCGACCGTATAGACTTGACGATCGAGCAAGCGAGTCATGACACCTTCTTCGCCGCCGTATTCCGAGTAGATTTGCTCAACCTGATCGCCGGGCAGACGATAGCTGATCGACATCGACAAGACAGCGGTTTGCTGATCTTTGGAGTATGCAGGAACGTTCTCATAGAGGCGAGCATTCGAACGAACGGAGATTTCTTTTACCGAGTCGATAATCGGCAGCTTAAAACCAAGCCCGGGTTCGGCAGTGCCAACGACTGCACCGTTACGCAGAAGAACCCCGCGATCACCGGAGTCGATTGTATAAAAGGAACCACCGACAACGGTGAGGGCGATCAGGCCAACAACTACTGCAGTGCTGCCGGCGATAATGGTACGTGCGTTCATGATTTTTCTTTCCTTGGGTTTTTCAAAAGTAGGAGTACGTTGAGGACGACGATCGAACGGAGAGTTATTCATTTTCGTCAATCACCACTTCATTGCCATCTTCGTCGATTTCATAACGATAGCTGCGAATTTTTACGCGAGTGGCAATCGCGTACACACCGACTGCGATCAACACAGCCACTACACACATTCCGATAAAGGTAACCATTGATTAGCTCCAGTCCATATCAATATCTTGAGATTCTTGTCCGGGTTTCAGAAGTTCACCTTGAAGGTTGACAACTCCCGGTCCATTCCACGTCCAGTTCATGCCGGTACGCCACGTGTTTTTCGTGGCCATACCGTTTTCGCGGAAGTCACCAATGCAGATAGCGTATGCACACCAACTTGCATCAACAAGGTCGACTATTTCACCTTTCGTCATTCGATCGATTGCGTCTTTCATCAGAGCTTCACGTTCGTCTTTCGTCAGGAGTTTGATCATCGATTCCTCTTTTCTTCCTATAGATACTTTCTATACTAGTTTGAAAAGAATGTCAACCGTTATTTTCATTTTCAAGCGAAAATAATTCGGCTACGGGGAAAGCCATTGCGCGAATAGCTTGAAGAGAAGCCTCACGTTGGATACGCCGTTCTTCTTTTTCTTGCTCTACTTTTGCTTTGATCTCGTCATATGACATACCTTTGAACTGTGCTAGTCGGATGATAGCATCATCAATCGCAAGTTTGATTGCTTCATCAATAGTGTCTGCTGCACAACACGAGATTCGCTTAAACGGCGCACGGTCTAACTCAAACTCGACAACAGCAACTGGGCATACAGGTTCAGTCAACACAGATTCTACTCTGAGAACAACATCTGATCGATACTGTTCCCAGAAGTTACCAAAGTCTTTAATAGCTTCAGCGAGTTTGTGTTCATACATCAGTCAGCAAACTCCTTCAGCAGTTCACGGGCTTGCACCTGGATGTCTTCAAATGCAACAGGTGTATAGTTAATCACCTCAACTGAAACATTGATGTAGCGACCAACTGGCGTAGGGTTGCCGTGAATGTGCCCGTGAATGTTACAGAAGAAGTTCTTGCTTCCAGGTGCACCGACTTCATGTTGCGAAGGATGAAGCGGGATGTGCGAGAAGTGAAGCTTCTCATCACGGAACTTGCGTTCAAGATGAACCTTCTGAAAGAAGCCACCACAAGTAAGATACTTGATGTCGTCGTGGTTCCCTACGCACAGGCGCTTGCTTCCATTCAGCTTTGGCCAAAGCTTCTCAAAGCGCTTAGCGTCGCCGAACATGACGTCACCAAGATGCCAGACCTTGTCGCCCTTCTTGACGACGGAGTTCCAGTTTTCAACCATGCATTCATCCATCTCATCAACGTTTGCAAAGTTGGGACGAACCTTGAGCCCAGTGCGAGAGTCGATGAAGTTCAAGATGTTTTCGTGACCAAAATGTGTGTCACTGATTAGCCATATGTTACTCATTCTATATCCTTTAAGAAGAAGTGGGGCCGAAGCCCCACTCTCAATTTGGTTTCAGTTGCTCACATACTTCAAGCTGTTTAAGGAACTGATTGCGAAGGTCATTAGCCTTCCATACTGCACTCATCCAAGCAACAAACTCTTTCGAGCTGGTGTCAGAAACGATCGGGGATTTCGAAGACATATTCGTTCTCCTTAAGAGCTGCACGTTCACGAACTTGAGCAAAGGTGTCTTCAACCAGAAGTTCACCGTTGCGGAACACTTTGCGAAGCAGGTTACCTTTTTGATCAGCGACGTTTTTCGGAACAGTCATGATCGTTGAGGAACCGAGACCAGCACCGAGGATCAGGCCAAGACGGCCTTTCTTCGAAAGCTTGCCGTGGTCGCTGATCGGGTCTTTGAAGACGTCGTGCCAAACACCATTCGTATCGCAGCGAGCCGAAGCCTTCATAGCGTACTTCAGAGTGTCACGGTTCCACGCTTGCAGAAGACCACCACCCATTCCGAATGCGATGTTGTCGATCGAAAAGCCTGCTGCGATCATGTTGTCGATGATCTTCGGCAGAGAGTTCTCGTTGATGCCATCGCCTTGGATTGCACGAACGGGACCAGCGATAACCTTGAAGCCTTTCGAGTTCGCGGTAAAGCCAAACTTATCCATGAGAAGCTTAACCACTTCAACCGGAACAGTTTCTGCATCGCCAGAGTCAGGACGTACCACCAAGGTGCCACCCGAAGCAATGACTTTATCTTTCAGTTGCGTACCCCAGAGCTCGCTGGTTGCTTCATAGATGTTGAAGCTGTCAGAGACACAAGCATACAGTTTGCCTGGAGCAGAGAACTTATCGATCATGTTCTCGAAAGCTTTGACCTCGTTTTCACGACCCCAAGAAGTGATCGTCGAGTGCTCAGAAGCAGGGATCGAGAAGCCAACAACTTCATCAGTGTTGTACAGTTCCATCACAGCAGGAATAGCCTCGAAGGTATCCGTACCCATGAAGTTAATCAAGTGAGCCATGCCACCGAGAATAGCGGTCTCAGTTGAAGATGCCCCACGAGCACCAAAGTCATGCAGTTTGAAGAACAACTGATCATTCACAGGGATGTCAGACGTCTTGTGCAAAGCTGCGGCAATGATCTTTTTCATCTTACGTGACTTGGTCGCAACAGTCGAAGGGTACCAAACACCACGAAGCATTGCAGTTTCAAGGTACGAAGTCAGCCAGAACATACGAGGATCGGTGTTGACGACTTGGACTTGAACGTTCCGAGTCGGCATAACCGTACCTTCAGGAACAGCTTCGATTTCAACAGGAAGCATCCCGTTGTATTCGTTCACAATGATTTCCCAACCTTCACGGTTGAAAGGAAGACCGTGTGCAAGAACAATCTTTTCAGCACGATCAATGTCTTTCATCGTAATCGGAGTCATCATGTATTCTTTGATGAACGCTTGCAGGCCGAAGAAGACCGACTCCGGTTCACCACCACGAGACTCGATGTACGAGCTGATGTATGCAGTATCAGCAGGGTATTGCATCCACTGAGAAAACTTGTAGCTGTCGGTGCGGATGATTGCAGTCATGAGACTTAGTACGTTAGACATAATAGAACTCCTCTATTTTAGATGATGCTATAGCTCTCTGCTATAGACTTAGTTGTTGTCGATGATGTCGAGCAGTTCAGTGATGTGATTTCGCATTGCAATCACGAGCTTTTCTTCTGCCGGCTTCATCGTGTATATCCGCCCGTTCTTAGAAGTTTTTCCACCTTCGTACCAAGGACCTTTCTTGGCTGAGGCATCCAACTCCCTCAAGGAGCGAATCATTTCTTTCTGTTTAGCGGATAGATTCATTATCTTCCTCGATGCTTACAGAACCAGTATTCTTAAGTTGACATTACCACACTTCTGCAGCAATGTCAACTGTTATTTTCAGATTGCCTCAGTAATGACGCGAACGCCTTCCCAGACACGAGCATTTTTGCTCTTCGTATCAATGTTCTTTACGATAGCAAAAGCGAAGTTATCAACTCCACCAGCAGTGTACAGAAGGATGTCACCCTTCTTCAGTTTGCCGGCTTCACCTTGGAAGTGTTGTTCACGACCACCCATGCGAACGCTGAAAGTGTAAGGAAGAACTTCTTCACACTTCTCTTTAGCAACAACCAAGATACCGCCACCGTTGCCAATTTTTTCCATCAGCCAGTTGCCAGCGCTGTCAGTGCCGCGATAGTTCGCGAAGACCGGAGCAACCGAGTCGTCGAACAAGTTCAGTTTGTAAATTGCGTCTTTGGTCATAGCAGGACCTTCCTCTTCATAGAATGTGTATCGGGTGTAGTGTTCTCGTGATTGTTGTCCGGTATGATCATACCGTGCAATAACATATGTACCGTTGTTGTGTTCAACAGTCATTGGTTTCTTGCCATGTGCGAGACGAACCTTGTCTCCTATAACAAATGGGTTTTCTTGTTTTGCCATGAT
>JACCDQ010062894.1_pt1 | contig 39606 bp, 36 predicted proteins | sample 7446031 | NCBI WGS metagenome assembly JACCDQ01 (sample SAMN15323442, study PRJNA562643) | freshwater metagenome | isolation source: river surface water | place: USA:Blue River Watershed | collected 2017-08-17 | reverse complement strand
GACTTAAAATCCGCCGCTTCCTGAAAAGGGGCGTGCCGGTTCGATTCCGGCTCGGGGCACCAGGAGAGAACACCATGAACCACGACCACGCTGCGTTTGAAATCCATGTGCATGGTGACATTCCGATCAAGCCCGGGACCGATCCCAAAGTCTTGCAGGAAAGCCTGCGCCCGCTGTGGCATTACGCCGGTGCCCGTTCGTTGCGCGAGGGCAGTGTGAGCCTTTACGAAGAAGAACCGGGCCTTCAATTCGACAAAAACAACGATTGCCTTCGCATGTGCTGGACGGTGAGGGGCGACGATGACTTTCGCCAGGTGCTCGACGAGCTGTGCATGAACCTCAACGAAGTCTCTTCCGCAGGCGCCCAGATCGAAGTGACTTTCTACGACACCGAATTCGACGAAGAAGACGAAGCCCGTGGCGAGCAATCGCGTGACGACTTCGTCATGCTGTTCGTGGGACCCGACCCGGGGGCCATCATGCAGGCGCAGCGCGATTTGCTGGTGCACGACGTGGTGAGCCTGATGGAGCGCCACTTTGACGGCAGCGAGCTGGGTGGCGTGATCAACGAGATCGACAAGCTGTTCAGCCAGCGCTTCAACAATCTGGTCAGCTCGCTGGATCTGGGCAAACCGCCTCGTGGCGGCAGTGGCGGCAACAGCGGCCATGGCGGCAACGGCCGGCGCCCGCGCCATTTGCACTGAGCCCCTGTCCTGCCTCAGGCGTGCAAGGCGTCTTTCCGGGTCTTTGCTGGTGAAACCGTACTTTGCCGATAGCCTCAACCCCGGCGTGCATCGCCGTGAACTGCTGGGTTGGGCGATGTACGACTTTGCCAATTCGGGCTACACCACCGTGGTCATCACGGCGGTGTTTGCCGCTTACTTTGTGGGTGGGGTGGCCGGCGGCGCGAGCTGGGCCACACTGGTCTGGACCATCGGGCTCAGCATTTCCTACGCGATCGTCATGCTGACCATGCCCGGTCTGGGCGCCTGGGCTGACCGGCATGCCGCCAAGAAGCGGCTGCTGTTGATGGTCACCTTGGGCTGCGTGGCTTCCACCGCAGCGCTGGCCTGGGTGCAGCCCGGGCAGGTGGCCCTTGGGCTGGTGCTGCTGGTGATCTCCAACACTTTTTATTCCTGGGGCGAGTCGCTGACCGCGGCGTTTTTGCCCGAATTGGCCCGGCCCGAAGCGATGGGCCGCGTGAGCGGCTGGGGCTGGGCTTTGGGTTACGTGGGCGGCATGCTCACGCTGGGCGTTTGCCTGGCCTACGTGCTGTCGGCGCAGGCGCGGCAGGAGAGCGCGGCGCAGTTTGTGCCGGTGACGATGTGGATCACGGCGGCCATCTACGGGCTGGCCGCCAGCGTGACGTTTGCATTGCTCAAAGAGCATGCCCGTCCGTCACTGGGCGAGGATCACCCTGCAGGCTTTGCCGCCCACCTGCTGCGCATGCGCCAGGCCTGGCGCGACAGCGTGGCTTATGCCGATTTCCGCCAGCTGATGGCCTGCGCCGTGGCGTACCAGGCCGGTGTGGCGGTGGCGATCTCGCTGGCGGCCATCTACGCCGAACAGGTGGTGGGCTTTGCGCCGCAGGAGACCATGGTGCTGATCTTCGTGCTCAACATCGCGGCTTTTGTGGGGGCGTTTGTGTTCGGCCATGTGCAGGACCGGCTGGGCCACAAGCGGGCGCTGGGCTTGACGATCGCCGGCTGGATCGTGACCTGCATGCTGGCGGCGGCGTCGACCACCAAGGGCCTGTTCTGGGTGGCGGCGGCGGTGGCTGGCGTATTTTTGGGGTCGAGTCAGTCGGCTGGCCGCGCCATGGCGGGGCTGATGGTGCCGCCACAGCGGTTGGCCGAGTTTTTTGGTCTGTGGACCTTTGCCATTCGCCTGGCCAGCATCCTGGGGCCATTGAGCTATGGCCTCATCACCTGGGTCACCAGCGGCAACCATCGGCTGGCGATTGCTTCCACGGCCTTGCTGTTTGTGCTGGGGCTGTGGCTGTTGCGCCCGGTGGATGTGGCACGGGGCATGGCGGCGGCGCGCAAACCCACCCATCAGTAGGAGGCCGCCCCTGCGGCCGAAGCATTCGCGCGCGGGGGCGCGCTCCTACACGTGGATGACGGTGCGCTGGCAGCCCTGCGGCGGCAGATGCAGCCAGCGCTGCGCGGCGGCCTGCAGTCCGGCCAGATCGCCGGTGGTGAAGAGCTGAAGGCGTCCCGCAAGGGTCTGTGGTGCAGGGCCGGCATGCAGCAGGCCGCCGGCTTCGAGCAGGCGACGGGTCTGGCGGGCCACGGGCGCGCCGGTGGAGACCAGTTGTACGTCGGGCCCCAGCAATGCCTGCAGTTCTTCCTGCGCGAACACATAGTGCGTGCAGCCCAGCACCAGGGTGTCGATCTGCCCGGGGGCCTGACCAAAATCGCCCAGCGCCCGGGTGTAGCTGCGCAGCAGCCGGGTGACTTCGGCTGGCGCCCGGTCCTGGTGTGCGGGCAGGGTGGTTTGTTCGATGGCCAGTGCCAGGCCGTTGCAGGCGCAGACCTCAAATTCGGCTGAGCCTTGCAGGCTGGACAGCAGACGCTGGAATTTCTCGCTGGCCACTGTACCGCGCGTGGCCATCACGCCCACTCGCCCGGTGCGCGTGAGCTGGGCTGCGGGTTTGATGGCAGGCTCCACGCCAATCAGAGGCAAATGCGGGTGGTGGTGACGCAATTCCTGGATGGCCGCCGCCGTGGCGGTGTTGCAGGCCACCACCAGCGCCTTGATCCGGTGTTCGCGCACCAGGTGGTGGGCAATCGCCAGGCTGCGCTGGCGCACGAACAGGTCGGTCTTTTCCCCATAGGGCGCGTGGCCGTTGTCAGCCAGGTAGACAAAATGCTCGTGCGGCAGTTCGGCCAGCAGGGCCTGCAGCACGCTCAGGCCGCCAATGCCGCTGTCGAAAACGCCGATGGGCTGCTGTGCGCTCATGGTCGCTCCACCAAGAAAAAGGCCGCTTGCGCGGCCTTTTGTGCTTGGGTCATCAGCCTGCGGTGACCGAGATGCCCTTGAACTCGCCGCTGGCGATGCGCTTTTCCCACTCGGCCGGGCCGGTGATGTGGGCGCTGGTGCCGCCGGCGTCCACCGCCACGGTCACGGGCATGTCGACCACGTCGAATTCGTAAATGGCTTCCATGCCCAGGTCGGCAAAGCCCACGACCTTGGCGCCCTTGATGGCCTTGGACACCAGGTAAGCGGCGCCACCCACGGCCATGAGGTAGGCCGACTTGTGCTTTTTGATCGCCTCGATGGCGGTCGGGCCGCGTTCGGCCTTGCCCACCATGGCGATCAGGCCGGTCTGGGCCAGCATCATGTCAGTGAACTTGTCCATGCGGGTGGCGGTGGTCGGGCCGGCGGGGCCCACCACTTCGTCGCGCACCGGGTCGACCGGGCCGACGTAATAGATCACGCGGTTGGTGAAGTCCACCGGCAGCTTTTCGCCCTTGGCCAGCATGTCCTGGATGCGCTTGTGCGCAGCGTCGCGGCCGGTGAGCATCTTGCCGTTGAGCAGCAGGGTCTGGCCGGGTTTCCAGCTGGCCACTTCTTCCTTGGTCAGGGTGTTGAGGTCCACGCGCTTGCTGGTCTGGGTGTTGGGCTGCCAGTCGACCTTGGGCCACAGGTCGAGCGAAGGCGCGTCCAGATACACCGGGCCCGAGCCGTCCATCACGAAATGGGCGTGGCGGGTGGCCGCGCAGTTGGGGATCATGGCCACGGGCTTGGAGGCCGCGTGCGTGGGGTACATCTTGATCTTGACGTCCAGCACCGTGGTCAAGCCGCCGAGGCCCTGCGCGCCAATGCCCAGGGCGTTGACCTTTTCGTAGAGCTCCAGACGCAGTTCTTCAACCTGGTCGAGCTTCTCGCCGCGTGCGCTCTTGGCCTGCAGTTCGTACATGTTCAGGTCGTCCATCAGGCTTTCCTTGGCCAGCAGCACAGCCTTCTCGGCCGTGCCGCCGATGCCGATGCCCAGCATGCCCGGCGGGCACCAGCCGGCGCCCATGGTCGGCACGGTCTTGAGCACCCAGTCGACCAGGTTGTCGCTGGGGTTCATCATGACCATCTTGGATTTGTTTTCCGAGCCGCCACCTTTGGCCGCCACGGTAATGTCGACTTTGTCACCGGCCACGATCTCGGTGAAGATCACGGCGGGGGTGTTGTCCTTGGTGTTCTTGCGGGCGAAAAGCGGGTCGGCCACCACCGAGGCGCGCAGCGCGTTGTCGGGGTTCATGTAGCCACGGCGCACGCCTTCGTTGATGGCGTCTTCCAGGCTGCCGGTGAAGCCTTCCCAGCGCACATTCATGCCGACTTTCAGGAAGACGTTGACGATGCCAGTGTCCTGGCAGATCGGGCGGTGGCCCAGCGCGCTCATCTTGCTGTTGGTCAGGATCTGCGCCATCGCGTCCTTGGCGGCAGGGCTTTGCTCGCGCTCGTAGGCGCGGGCCAGGTGCTCGATGTAGTCGGCCGGGTGGTAGTAGCTGATGTACTGCAGGGCCCCTGCGATGGATTCAATCAGGTCGTTTTGTCGGATGACGGTCATGGGAGGACTTTCAGGGAAAACGGGAAATCAGTGGTCTGACGGGACAGTGTGAGACATCAACCGGTCGGCCAGGGCAATGGCCAGTGCGCTGAACAGGAACGCGATGTGGATCACGGTTTGCCAGATCAGCACTTTTTCGTCGTAGTTGGCCGCGTTGATGAAGGTCTTGAGCAGGTGAATCGAGCTGATGCCGATGATGGCGGTTGCCAGCTTGACCTTGAGCACCGAGGCATTCACATGGCTGAGCCATTCGGGTTGGTCGGGATGGCCTTCCAGGTTCAGGCGCGAGACGAAGGTTTCGTAGCCGCCCACAATCACCATGATGAGCAGGTTAGAGATCATGACCACGTCGATCAGGCCCAGCACCACCAGCATGATCACGGTTTCATTGAGGGCGGTCAGGGGAGCGTCGCTTTTGTAGCCGATGCTGGTGATCAGGGTCTGCAGCGCATGCTGGTTGCCAAATGCGGCCTCGAGCAGGTGCACCAGCTCAACCCAAAAGTGAAACACGTATACCGCCTGGGCAGCAATCAGGCCCAGGTACAGCGGCAGTTGCAGCCAGCGGCTGGCAAAGATCAGATTGGGCAGGGGTTTGAGGGGTGAGGTCACGGAAGGTTTGGAGTCGGACATGGGGTTGGCATCAGGGTCTGCATGGCTGGCGCAGAACGAACCAATTCTAGTGGTTGTCTGTGTGCAGATACCCCGGACAGCATGCAAGCCAGATGTCAGTCAGTAGGTTGTAAGAGCCAAGGCAGACAGTCTCGCCCATTCAATTCGTCACGTTCAAGTCCAAGGAGACAAGACCCCATGAGCGCCAACGCCATCTACCAACCCAGCGAAGCCTTCGTCAAGAACGCACATGTCTCCGGCATGGCCGCCTACCAGGCGCTGTGCAAGGAAGCCGAGACCGATTACGAAGGCTACTGGGGCCGTCTGGCCAAGGAACTGATCACGTGGAAAAAGCCCTTCACCAAGGTGCTCAACGAATCGAACGCGCCGTTCTTCAAATGGTTTGAAGACGGCACACTCAACGTGTCCTACAACTGCCTGGACCGCAACATTGAAAAAGGCCTGGGCGACAAGACCGCGCTGATCTTCGAAGCCGATGGCGGCGAAGTGACCAAGGTCACCTACAGCCAGCTGCTGGCCAAGACCTGCCAGTACGCCAACGCGCTAAAGAGCCTGGGCGTGAAAAAGGGCGACCGTGTGATGATCTACATCGCCATGTCGATCGATGGCGTGGCCGCCATGCAGGCCTGCGCCCGCATCGGTGCCACCCACTCGGTGGTGTTTGGAGGCTTCTCGGCCCAGTCCCTGCGTGACCGCCTGGAAGACACTGGCGCCGTGGCCCTGATCACCGCCGACTGCCAGGTGCGCGGCGGCAAGCAGCTGGCCCTCAAATCCATCGTCGACGAAGCCATTGCCCTGGGCGGTTGCGACAAGCTCAAGCACGTGCTGGTGGTCAAGCGCGGCAACATGGACATCGCCATGACCGCCGGCCGCGACCTGTGGATGGCGGATGTGGCCGACAAGCAGCCCACCACCTGTGAACCCGAGTGGGTTGAGGCTGAGCACCCGCTGTTTTTGCTCTACACCTCTGGCTCTACCGGCAAACCCAAAGGCGTTCAGCACTCGTCGGGCGGCTACCTGTTGCACGCTGCCCTGACCACCAAGTGGACCTTTGACCTCAAGGACAACGACGTCTTCTGGTGCACCGCCGACATTGGCTGGGTGACCGGCCACACCTACATCACCTACGGCCCCTTGGCGCTGGGTGGCACCGAGATCGTGTTCGAAGGCGTGCCGACTTACCCGGATGCTGGCCGCTTCTGGAAGATGATCCAGGACCACAAGGTCTCGATCTTCTACACGGCCCCCACCGCCATCCGCTCGCTCATCAAGGCTGCCGAGTCCAACGACGCCGTGCACCCCAAGAGCTACAACCTGTCCAGCCTGCGCCTGCTGGGTTCGGTGGGTGAGCCGATCAACCCGGCCGCCTGGGAGTGGTATTACCAGCACGTGGGCGGCAGCCGTTGCCCGATCGTCGACACCTTCTGGCAGACCGAGACCGGCGGCCACATGATCACCCCGCTGCCCGGCGTGACGCCCATGGTGCCCGGTTCCTGCACACTGCCTTTCCCGGGCATCCAGGCCGCCATCGTGAGCGAAACCGGCGAAGACATGCCCAATGGCCAGGGCGGCATTCTGGTCGTCAAGAAGCCCTGGCCGTCCATGATCCGCACCATCTGGGGCGACCCCGAGCGTTTCAAGAAGTCCTACTACCCCGACGACTTCAAGGGCAAGTACTACCTGGCTGGCGACGGTGCCATCCGCGATGAGAAGACCGGTTACTTCACCATCACCGGCCGCATCGACGACGTGCTGAACGTGTCAGGCCACCGCATGGGCACGATGGAAATCGAATCGGCGCTGGTCAGCTGCACCGAGCTGGTGGCTGAAGCCGCTGTGGTGGGCCGCCCCGACGAGACCACCGGCGAAGCCATCTGCGCCTTCGTGGTGCTCAAGCGCCCACTGCCCACGGGCGACGAGGGCAAGGCGATTGCCAAGCAGCTGCGCGATCACATCGCCAAGGAAATCGGCCCGATCGCCAAGCCCAAGGACATCCGCTTTGGCGAGAACCTGCCCAAGACCCGTTCGGGCAAGATCATGCGCCGCTTGCTGCGTTCTCTGGCCAAGGGTGAGGAAATCACTCAGGACACCTCCACCCTGGAGAACCCGCACATCCTGAGCCAGCTGGGCCAGGCTTACTGATACGGTTTTCGCCTCGCTTTTCGGCCGCGGGGGCGGCCTCCTACAGCAAACGCTTTGTAGGAGGCCGCCCCCGCGGCCGAAAGCTTTTTACGAGCAAGCTCAGGACTTCATGCCCAGTCCCAGCCGTTCGATGGTGCGCTTTTCCTTCACGTAGCTGGCCAGGATGAAGTTGGTGTAGGCCTCGCTGTCCATGTAGATCACCGGCTGGTCGTATTTTTCGAATGCCGCAAGCACCGCGGGATCGCTCAGCGTTTTCTTGAAAGCGTCCTGCAGTTTGCGCACGATGGCCGGATCCATGCCGCGCGGGCCGCCGATGCCGAAGGGCGAGTCGGAGACCGTGTCGTAGCCCAGTTCGTTGAGTGTCGGTACTTTCGGCCAGCGCTTGGTGCGCTTGCTGCCGTAGGTGGCCAGCAGGCGCAGGGCGCCCGAGTCCACATGGGGCGCCCATCCGGTGGCGTCGCTGTGGGCGTTGATGTGGCCCCCCAGCAGGGCCTGCAGACCATCCGCGCTGCCCTTGAAAGGCACATGGGTGAGCTGGATGCCGGCTTTGCTGGCGAACTCTTCCACTGCCAGGTGTGGGGTGGTGCCATTGCCGGTGGAGCCGTAGCTGAATTTACCCGGGTTGGCTTTGGCATAGTCGACCAGGTCTTTCACCGTCTTGAAAGGCGAGTCGGCTTTCACCACGATGCCAAAGGTATAGCCCGTGAGGCAGGCAATGTAGGTGAAGTCCCGCAGCGGATCGAATTGCATCTTTTGCATGTGCGGCAGGCGAGCCACCCCAATGGTCAGTTGCGAGAGGGTGTAGCCATCGGGCGCGGCCTTGACCAGCTCGTTGGGTCCGAGCATGCCGCTGGCGCCGGGCTTGTTCTCGACGATGACCTGCTGGCCCAGCACCTTGGTGGCACTGTCGGCGAGGGCACGCATCACCATGTCGCTCGAGCCTGAAGCCGGCCAGGGGCAGATGAGCTTGATCGGGCGATTCGGAAAGTTCTGCGCTTGGGCCAGTGCAGGCAGGGCCAGGCTGGCGGCGGCGGCACTGCCGGCCTGAAGAAACTGTCGGCGGCGGAATTCGGTCATCGTGGGTCTCCTTGAATGTTTGTGCCGCCATTCAAGGCAAACTTGTGCCGACCGGCAAGAGGGACAACCCCCGGCGGAGGTCGCCTGTGGGACGCGCTCAATCGCCCAGCACGATCCCTTCTCGCCTGGGGTCGGCGCCGCCGAACCAGCCGGTGGCGGTCCGCTCGATGGCTTGAAGGCCGCTGGTCATCTCCATCTCGCGCACTTCGTGACCGCGGGCCTTCAGTGCTTCGGTCATGGCCAGGCCAAAGCGCCCAGATTCCAGAAGGGTGGGGCCATTCAACGAGCCGAAATTGGGCAGGCTGATGGCCTGTTGGGCATTGAGTCCACCGTGCAGCGTGCCAGCCAGCAGCTTGGCGGTGTAGTGGATGATCAGTGCCCCGCCCGGGCTGCCGCCGCTCATGAGCAGCTCGCCGCTGGCCTTGTCGAACACCAGCGTGGGCGACATGGACGAACGCGGACGCTTGCCCGGCTCGACCCGGTTGGCGATCGGGCGGCCCTGCGCATCCGTTGCGGCGAAACTGAAATCGGTGAGCTGGTTGTTGAGCAGAAAGCCGCCGGGGCGTGCAGGATCGGTCGTGACCATGCGGCGCGCACCGAAAGCAGCTTCGATGGTGGTGGTCATGGCCACGGCGCGGCCGTGCGCATCGACCACGCTGATGTGGCTGGTGCCGTACTCGGGCTGCATCGGCATGGGCGCGAAAGAGGTCTTGGTACCGCCCGGCTGGCCGGGTGGCGCCACTTTCATGGATTGCGCGCCGATCAGTGTGCTGCGCAGGCGCAGGTAGTCGGGCGCCAGCAGGCTGCGCCAGTCGCCACCCGGTGCGCTGACGAAATCCGGGTCGGCCACAAACTGTGCGCGGTCCGCAAAGGCCAGGCGCGAAGCTTCGGTGTAGCGGTGGACAAAGTCGGGCGAGGGCAGTCCACCCGCCCATTCGGCACCTTGCGGTGTGGTGTGCCCAAGCAGGCCCAGGATCTGTCCAATGGCGATCTGGCCTGAAGACGGGGGTGGAAAACCGCAGATGCGGTAGGTGCGTGCCCGCGCCGTGTGGTCAAGACACAGTGCTTCTCGTTCGCGCGGCCGGTAGGTCTGCAGGTCGTCCAAGCTCAGGGCACCGGCCAGTGGCGGCTGGGCAGTGCGTGCCACGATGGCCTGCGCCACAGGACCTTCGTGCAAGGCGCGGCTGCCCTTCGCTGCAATGCGACGCAGCACATGGGCGTATTCGGGATTGCGCAACACATGTCCGACTGGCCAGGCCTGGCCCTTCGCGTCATAAAAGAAGCGGGCCGCCAGCGGGTCTTTTCTGAGGTGCGGGTCGTTCTGCAACAGCGTGTGCAGGCGCGGACTGACCTGAAAGCCCTGCTCGGCCAGGGTGATGGCCGGTGTGAACAGTTGCCCCCAGGGCAGCGTGCCGTGCTGGCGGTGCGCGGTTTCAAGCATGCGTACAGCGCCAGGTACGCCCACTGCACGGCCGCTGAGCACCGCTTCATCAAAAGGCAGGGGCTTGCCGTTTTCCAGAAACATGTCCGTGCGGGCGCCGGCCGGGGCGGTTTCGCGGCCATCGAAGGCTTGCACGCGGCGCCCGTCAAAGTGCAGCAAGAATGCCCCGCCACCAATTCCACTGGACTGCGGCTCCACCAGTCCCAGCACCAGTTGCACTGCGATGGCGGCGTCCAGTGCCGAGCCGCCGGCCCGCAGGAGTTGAAGTCCGGCATCGGTCGCCAGCGGGTTGGCGGCCGCCACCGCCTGCCGGCTGTAGGCCCAGCCTGGCTTGTCGGTATGGCCGCTGGCGGCCTCGGGCTGCTCGGGCACGCTGTAGCGCCAGGCACTGACGGGTGGCTGGCTGCTGCAGGCGGTCAGCAGCGCCAGGGTGAGCAGGCTCAGGGGCAGGAACTTGTTCATGTGTCCATGCTAGCGCTCCAAACGACAACAGGCCCCCAAGGGCCTGTCGCGTGGGTGGCGTGAAGTTCAGTTCACTTCGGTGCCAGGCGGATGGCGCCATCCAGGCGGATGACTTCGCCGTTGAGCATGTCGTTTTCGATGATGTGCTTGGCCAGCTTGGCGTAGTCTTGCGGGGTACCCAGGCGGCTGGGGAAGGGCACACCAGCGGCCAGCGCGTCCTGCACCTCCTGTGGCATGCCAAACAGCATGGGGGTGCCGAAGATACCGGGGGCAATGGTCATGTTGCGGATGCCGTTGCGCGCCAGGTCGCGGGCGATGGGCAGGGTCATGCCGACCACGCCCCCTTTGGAGGCGGCATAGGCGGCTTGCCCGATCTGTCCGTCGTAGGCGGCGACGCTGGCGGTGCTGATGAGCACACCACGCTCGCCGGTGGCTTCGGGTTCGTTCTTGCACATGGCTTGAGCCGCCAGGCGGATCATGTTGAAAGTGCCCACCAGGTTGACCATGATGGTCTTGGTGTAGACACCGAGGTTGTGGGCGCCGCTCTTGCCCACGGTCTTTTCGGCGGGGGCGATGCCCGCGCAGTTGATGAGGCCCATCAGCTTGCCCAGGGAGAGGGCTTTGGCGACCACGGCCTGGCCGTCGGTTTCGCTGCTGACATCGCACTTGACGAAGGCGCCACCGATCTCCTTGGCCACGGCTTCGCCTTTTTCAGCCTGCATGTCGGCGATCACCACCTTGCCGCCGTTGGCCGCCAGCATGCGCGCCGTGCCTTCGCCCAGGCCCGAAGCCCCGCCAGTCACGATGAAAACCTTGCCTTGAATGTCCATGTCTCGCTCCTGAGATGATTGACGTTAACGTAAACGTCAATTATGCACAACTGCTTACCTTTTGGCCACGCGGTGTAGTTCTCAGGGTGTATGGTCGGGGACGCTCAGCCTTCCTAGCATGCTGCAACGCCCACCAAGGGACAGGAGCAGAAGATGGAAATGCCGTTCAAGGATATGCCTGTGGCCGATCGGCTGGTGCGATCGGATCGGGACCGGCGCGCCCGCGAGTTGCTGGCCGAGGCTGGCATCATGGTCAATGGTGGACGTCCCTGGGACATGCGCATCCACCACCCGGACACGCTTGACCGAGTCCTCAGCCGGGGCAGTCTGGGTCTGGGCGAGAGTTACATGGACGGCTGGTGGGACAGTGAGCGCGTGGACGAGCTGATCTGCAGGGTCTTGCAGGCCCGGCTGGATCAGCAGGTGGGGCGGCCTGGCTGGTGGTGGGCCTTGTTGCGGGCCAGATTGACGAATCTGCAATCGCTCAACCGGGCCTGGCAAGTGGGGCGGGTGCATTACGACCTGGGCAACGAGCTCTACGCCGCCATGCTGGACCCGAGCATGGCCTACAGCTGCGGCTACTGGGCACAGGCCACAGATCTGGCGCAGGCGCAGCAGGCCAAGCTGGAACTGGTCTGCCGCAAGCTCCAACTGTCGCCGGGCATGACGCTGCTGGACATCGGTTGCGGCTGGGGCAGCCTGATGTTGCACGCCGCGCGCCACCATGGTGTGCAGTGCGTCGGCTTGACGGTTTCGCGCGAACAGGCCGCCTGGGGCCAGGCGCACGCACAGGGCCTGCCGGTGCGCTTCGAGCTGATGGACTACCGCCAGTTCAACCCCGAGGGCAAGGTCCGCTTCGACCGCGTGGCCTCGATCGGCATGTTCGAGCATGTGGGCCGCAAGAATTACCGCGCGTATTTCGACATGGCGCACCGTTGCCTGAGCGATGAGGGGCTCTTTCTGCTGCACACCATTGGCAAGAACCAGTCGGGTGCCAGCACCGATCCTTGGATTGAGAAATACATTTTTCCGAACGGTGAATTGCCCTCGATGGCCGAGCTGGCGTTTTATGCCGAAGACTTTGTGGTGGAAGACTGGCACAACTTTGGCGCCGATTACGACCGCACGTTGATGGCCTGGCACGAGCGTTTTGAAGACGCCTGGCCCAGACTCAGCCAACGCTACGACGAGCGCTTTTACCGGATGTGGCGTTACTACCTGTTGTGTTGCGCTGGTACATTCAGGGCCCGTGACAACCAGCTGTGGCAAGTGGTGCTGTCACCGCGCGGTGTGCCAGGGGGCTACCGCCGTCCCTTGCTTTGAAAGACCTTCATGCCCTTGTTGTCCCGCGTGTTCATGGCCCTGGGGGCCGTATTTGCCGCGCTGTCGGTGGCCCTGTCGGCTGCGGCGGCGCATGTGCCGGCGCTGCAGCAGGCGGGCGCGTCGTTTGTGGCCGCACTGGAGCAACAGCAGTTTCATGCCTTGGGTCTGGTGCTGGTGGGACTGTTGCTGGACCGACGCGCCAGCCTCTGGCTGGCGGCATCGGGGGCGCTGATGCTGGTGGGCATGCTGCTGTTCTGTCTGAACATCCATGTCCGCATCCTCTGGGGCTGGGATGCGGCGCGCGCCCTGGTTCCTGCAGGCGGCAGCGCCTTCATCTTGGCCTGGCTGGCCTTGGCCGTGGGTGTGCTTTGGCCAGAGCGTTGATCAGTGGCGGATCAGGTGGTCAAAGGCGCTGAGCGCGGCCTTGGCGCCTTCGCCTGCGGCGATCACGATCTGCTTGTAGGGCACCGTGGTGCAATCACCGGCTGCGAACACCCCGGGCACATTGGTGTGGCCCTTGGCGTCCACCACAATCTCGCCGAACTTTGACAGCTCGACCGTGCCCTTGAGCCATTCGGTGTTGGGCACCAGACCGATCTGCACGAACACGCCGGCCAGTTCCACATGATGCTCGGTGCCGGTGGCGCGGTCCTTGTAGCGCAGGCCATTGACCTTGCTGCCGTCGCCGGTGATTTCGGTCGTCTGCGCATTCACATGGATGGTGACGTTGGGCAGGCTCTTGAGCTTGTCCACCAGCACGGCGTCGGCCTTGAGCTGGTCGGCAAATTCCACCAGCGTGACGTGTTCGACAATGCCGGCCAGGTCAATGGCGGCTTCGACGCCCGAGTTGCCGCCGCCAATGACGGCCGTGCGCTTGCCTTTGAACAGAGGGCCATCGCAGTGCGGGCAGTAGGCCACGCCCTTGTTTTTGTACTCGGCTTCGCCGGGCACGTTCACATTGCGCCAGCGGGCACCGGTGGAGAGGATCACGGTCTTGGCCTTGAGGGTGGCACCGTTCTCCATCTGCACCTGCACCAGACCGTCCGGGCCGGCAGGGATCAATTTGTCGGCCCGCTGCAGGTTCATGATGTCCACACCGTATTGACGCACCTGGGCCTCGAGCGCAGCGGCGAACTTGGGGCCGTCGGTTTCGAGCACCGAGATGTAGTTTTCGATCGCCATGGTGTCATTGACCTGACCACCGAAGCGCTCGGCGGCCACGCCCACGCGGATGCCCTTGCGGGCGGCGTACACGGCGGCAGCTGCGCCAGCGGGGCCACCGCCAACGATCAGCACTTCAAACGGATCCTTGGCATTGAGCTTGGCCGCATCGCGGCTGGCGGCGCCGGTGTCGAGTTTGGCCACGATCTCTTCCACGCTCATGCGGCCCGAGGCAAACACCTCGCCGTTCAGAAAGACCATGGGCACGGCCATGATCTGGCGCTCTTCCACTTCTTTCTGGAAAGCACCGCCTTCGATGACCGTGGTCTTGACCTTCGGGTTGAAGATGGCCATGAGCGACAGTGCCTGCACCACGTCCGGACAGTTGTGGCAGGTCAGGGACATGTAGACCTCGAAACTGAAGTCACCGTCGAGGGCCTTGATGCTGTCGATCACGTCCTGCTCCACCTTGGGCGGGTGGCCGCCGGTCCAGAGCAGGGCCAGCACCAGCGAAGTGAACTCGTGCCCCAGCGGCAGGCCGGCAAAGCGCACGCCTTGGGTTTCACCCTCGCGTGCCACCACGAAAGACGGTTTGCGAGCATCGTTGCCTGAGGTGTCGAGCGTGACCTTGTCCGACAGGCTGACGATGGTCTCCAGCAAGGCCTTCATGTCCGTGCCGGTTTCGCTGTCGTCGAGCGAAGCGATCAGGCGGATCGGCTGGCGCAGCAGGCCAAGGTATTGCTGAAGCTGGGTTTTGAGGCTGTCGTCGAGCATGGTGTTTCTCCTTCAGGGTGCAGTCGACCAGACCCATGCTTGTGGCACAGGCCGGAATTTCAGGGGGGGGGAACCGTTGGGCAAAGCGCACGGCCGGATGACCATGCGCTGCACTCAACGCCCTGCAGGGCAGGGCATGAGTCGCAAGGTTTAGATCTTGCCGACCAGGTCGATCGAGGGGGCCAGGGTCTTGGCGCCTTCTTTCCACTTGGCGGGGCACACTTGGCCGGGGTTGGCAGCGGTGTACTGGGCGGCCTTGAGCTTGCGCAGGGTTTCGGAGACGTCACGTGCGATCTCGTTGGAGTGCACTTCCATGGTCTTGATGATGCCATCGGGGTTGACGATGAAGGTGCCGCGCAGGGCCAGACCTTCTTCGGCGATGTGCACGCCAAAAGCGTTGGTCAGCTGGTGCGTCGGGTCGCCCACCAGGGGGAACTTGGCCTTGCCCACAGCGGGGGAGGTCTCGTGCCACACCTTGTGCGAGAAGTGGGTGTCGGTGGTCACGATGTAGACCTCGGCACCGGCTTTCTGGAATTCGGCGTAGTTGTCAGCGGCGTCTTCGATTTCGGTGGGGCAGTTGAAGGTGAAGGCGGCCGGCATGAAGATCAGCACGTTCCACTTGCCCTTGAGGCTTTGCTCGGTGACTTCGATGAACTTGCCGTTGTGGAAGGCCTGGGTCTTGAAAGGCTGGACTTGGGTGTTGATCAGGGACATGGTGATTTCCTCGTGGTTAAAAAGGTGGCGACTGCTTGAGTCGACGGGATGGAGTTTAAATCGGGTTTTACCTATTTTGTTGGTCGAACCGATTGACATTTCCAATCTTCAACATAGCCACGGGCAATTTCTGCCATTCCGGTTGCCTTGCCGTACCCCCAAACCTCATTTGGTCAGAATCAATTTCCCTTGTCGCGTCTGTTGCAACCGATACACCTCTCCCTGATGGCGGATGAACAGCGTGCTTTGGTCTTGCAGCAGGGTCTGGCTGTCCACGGTCCGGGGCATGCGGCCGGTGCCGGCCGTGCAGGCCGGCCCGGTGTCGTGGCTGCCCGGCAGGCGCGCGATTGTCCGGGCAGTCGAGTCGTCCTTCATGGTCGTGCGCCCTCTGTGACAAAGCCGATCCGACCCAGACCGGCGCGCTGCGCCGCCGTCATGGCCTGGGCCACGTGTTCGTAAGGCACTTTTTTATCACCCCGGATGTAGAGCTGGGGCTGCGGCTCGCGGGCGGCCTGCTCGCGCAGGCGCTCTTGCAGTGCATCGGCGGCCACGGCTTGTTTGCCCAGGAAGAACTGGCCCTGGGCATCCACCGAGAGCTGCAGGTTCTCGGGTGGCGTTTTGTCCCGGGTGCTGGTGGCACGGGGCAGTTCCACCTTGACGGCGTGCTGGATCACCGGCACGGTGATGATGAAGATGACCAGCAGCACCAGCATGACGTCCACCAGCGGTGTCATGTTGATCTCGCTCATCACCTCTTCGCTGTCCTCGCGGGTTTCAAAGGCCATGTTGTGCTCCGCTGTGGTGGATGCGGGCACCGGTCACGAAGTAGGCGTGCAGGTCGTGCGCAAAGCGGTTCAGGCGGGCGATGATGAATTTGTTGCCACGCACCAGGGCGTTATAGCCCAGCACTGCCGGGATGGCCACGGCCAGGCCCAGCGCGGTCATGATCAGCGTCTCGCCAATCGGGCCGGCCACGGCGTCGATGCCGGCGTTGCCGCTGGCGCCGATGCCCACCAGTGCGTGATAGATGCCCCAGACGGTGCCGAACAGGCCAACAAACGGTGCGGTGGAGCCGATCGAGGCCAGGACGGCCAGGCCGTTTTGCAGGCGGCTGGTGCTGTCGTCGATGCTGCTCTGCAGGCTGCGTGTGACCCAGTCGCTGATGTCCAGCCGGTCGTGCAGCTGCTTTTGTGCGGCCTGGTGGTGTTCGGTGGCTTCCTGGCCGACCTGGGCCAGGGTGTGGAACAGGTTGCCCGGGCGCTGGCCGAGCACCGCCAGGCCTTCGGCCAGGCTGGTGGCGTGCCAGAACTGCTCGCTGCCCAATGCGCTTTGTTTGTGGCGCCAGACCCCCTGCGCCTTGAGCACGATGACCACCCAGCTGATGACCGACATGGCCAGCAGGGCGATCAGGATCAGGCGGGTGACGGCATCACCCTGCGTCCAGATATTGGACAAACCGAAAGAAGAGGGCATGAAAAAGGCTCCTGTGAATGGGGGGAAGGGTCAATCGAGTACGAAGCGGATCGGGACGTTGAACCACATGGCTTCGGGCTGGCCCGCGCGCTTGCCGGGCACAAAGCGCCAGCGTTGCACCGTCTCCAGCGCGGCTTCGTCCAGACGCACGTAGCCACTGGAGGTCCGGATTTCGGCCTTTTCGGCGCGGCCCTCGGTGCTGATGAAAACGCGCACCAGCACCGTGCCCTGTTCGCCCATGCGGCGACTCATGCGCGGGTAGATCGGTGGCGGGTTGTTGAGGTAATCGGCATCGCTGGATGGCAGCACCACGGCTGCGGCCGGTGCAGAGTGTGCGCGGCCTGTTGTCGCTGGGGCTGCAGCAACGCTGGGAGACGCAGGCGTCGCGCTGGTGCTGAGGAAGGATTCACTGGGCGAGGTGCTGGACGCGGGGACCAATGCTGTCGGCTGCGCGGCAGGATGCTGTGGAGGATGCTGTGCTGGCCGGGCCTCAGCAGGCCGGACTGGCGCCTGCAGGGGTGGCTCGGCCACCACACTGGCCAGGATGACTTGCTCGTGGATGCCCGACAGCATTGGAGTGGTCAGCCGATGGACGATCAGCCAGATCCCGCATGCATGGGCCAGCAGCACCGTCGCGCTGGTGCGCAGGATGGGGTTCATGTGCTGGCCCATTGGCGCAGAAGGTTGTGATAAACGCCGGTCAGCGCAATGGTCTCGGCGGTTTCGCCCAGCTGGGCGCGCAGTTTGAGCAGGTTCATGTCCAGGTCGAACAGCAGGCGGCGCTGCTCGTCGCTGCGCACCATGCTCTCGATCCAGAAAAACGAGGCCAGGCGCACACCGCGGGTGACCGGCGTGACCTCGTGCACGCTGGTGCCGGGGTAGAGCACTGCATCGCCCGCGGCCAACTTGACGCCACGGCTGCCGTAGGTGTCCTGCACGCACAGCTCGCCGCCGTCGTAGTCCTGCGGGTCGCTCAGGAACACGGTGCAGGAGATGTCGCTGCGCACCCATTCGCCGGTGCTGGCCGAATGCATCACCGCTCCGTCCACATGGGGACCGAAGGCATTGGTGTCGCCGCCGTAGCGGTTGAACAGCGGGTTGAAGATGCGCCGGGGCAGGGCGGCCGACAGGAAAAGGGGCTCGCGCTGCAGGGCTTGCCGCACCAGGCCCTGCAGCTGGCGCGAGGCCGGGGTGTCCTGCGCGAGCTGCTGGTTGCATTTGCGGGTGCGGGCCTGGCTGCCAGCACTGACCCGGCCATCGAGCCAGGGCGCGTCGTCGCCCAGCAGCTGGCGGGCCTGTGCGACCTCCTCGGCTGTCAGCAGTTGTTTCAGTTGCAGCAGCATCCGGGCTTTCCTCAGAACAGGGTTTTCAGGCTCAACTCGATGCGGCGGGGCGCGCCGGGCATGTAGAAGCCGCGGTACAGGCTGTCGGCGTAGAGCTTGTCGGTCAGGTTGGTGATGTTGAGTTTGAGCAGGGTGGCGTCGCTCACGGTGACCTCGGCCATGGCGTCCACCGTGGTGAAAGCGGGCGCCGTGATGTGGCGTGCACCTTCGGGGTTTTGTTCGCCACGGTAATTGAGGCCTGCACCGATACGCCACAGGGGATGCAGGCGCCAGGTGGTCCACAGGCTGGCGCTGTGCCTGGGCGTGAGCGCCGAACGGTCGCCTTGCACCTGGGCGCCCGTACCGTGGGTGCCCAGGGCCTGGTTACTCACGTCGATGCGGGCATCCGGTATCCAGGTGTGGTTGTAGAACACTTCCCACGTCGGCGTCATGCGGCCCGCAAAATTGAACTCCATGCCGGTGGCATGGCGCTTGCCGGACAGCAGCATCTGGCTGGATGCGCTGTCGGGGTCGGTGTTGCGTTCGTTGAATTTTTCCGAGTGGAAGAAGGCCACGCCGAGCAGGGCTTTTTTCTCGAACAGCTCGAACTTGCTGCCGATCTCGAGGTTGCGGCTTTGCTCGGGTGCGGTGTTGGCGGTGCGGGCGTTGTTGCTGCCTGCTGCAAAACTGCCCAGCGCGAACTGGTAGGTGTCGCCCGAGGTGTTGTAGGACGTTCCGTAGGACGTGTACCAGCTTGTCGTGTCGCTGGGTTGCCAGATGGCACCGATGCGTGGGCTCCAGAGTGTGTCCTCCCGGCTGTAGCTGTTGCCGCTCGTGTCGGCGTATTGCGCAGAGAAACGGTCCATGCGCACCCCGCCAACAAGCTTGAACCCGTGCGTGAGGCTCATGGTGTCCTGGGCGTAAAGACCGAAGTTGCGTGCACGGAAGTGGTTCAGGGGAATCTGGCGTGTGTCGATGATCGACAGGCCGTCATTGGGGCTGCCAACCGTGGTGCCCAGCGTTGCATAGCTGGGCAGTCCAGCGGTGGCGTTGTTGTTGCGCAGGGCTTTTTCGTCGCTGAAGTCCACGCCGGCGATCAGGCTGTGTTGGTGGCCCAGGGCTTCAAAGGCCGTGGTGTAGTCGCTCTGGACTTGCGTCAGATCGCTCTGGGCCCGGCGAGCCTTGGCGGTGCGGGTGAGTGGCGTGTTGCTGCCCAGATCCGACAGGGTGAAGGTGCCGCCAAAGCGGATCGCACTGGCCAGCAGGTCGCGTTCGTAATGGCCTTGACGCACGGTGGTCTTGAGCTCGCTGTCCTGATCAAAGCGGTGTTTGTGGGTCAAGGTGCCGTAGCTGCTTTCGGTGCGCAGGTAGTCGCTGGCCAGACCGTAGTAGTTTCTGGCCGACAGGGTGGGCACCAGCGTGCCAATAGATCCCGTCGCGCTGGTGATGGCGCTGCCGGTGTTGATCAGCCAGGGGTGGTTGTAGAGCGGGCGGCCGTTCGTTTCGAGGTGGTACAGGCCCACTGCGTACTCGTCGCGTTCGCCAATGCCCCAGCGGTAGGTGCCGGCCACGCCTTTCTTGTCCACCTTGGCGCCCCAGTTGTCGGCCTGGTGGTCCATCACGTTCAGGCGCACGGCCGAGCTCTCGCCGGTTGGCTTGTTGAAGTCGCCGGTGACGCGGCGCATGTTGCCGCTGCCTGCGGTGACATTGACCTCGTTCTGGTCCATCAGGAAGGGCTGTTTGTTGACCTGGTTGACCACACCGCCGGTGGAGCCCTTGCCAAACAGCATCGAAGCCGAGCCCTTGAGCACTTCCACACGGTCGAGGTTGAAGGTGTCGCGCTCGATCAACGGCGCGTCGCGCAGGCCGTCTACATGGATGTCTCCGGCCTGGCCGAGGGAGAAACCGCGCATGCGCACGTCTTCCTCACCGGTCTCGCCCGCCATGAAGGTCACGCCTGCGGTGGTCTTGAGGACTTCGCGGAAGTCGTCCAGGTTGCGGTCGTCCAGGAGCTTTTCGGTCATGACCGTCACGGTTTGCGGAATGTCCTTGAGCGCCTGCTGGCCTTTGGCAATGCCGGTCTGCTTCACCAGCAGGCTTTCCTTGGCCGCGGTGGGCGATTCGGCTGTGTCGTGAACGGTCACGGTTCTGAGGGTTTTTTCAGGTGCTTCCGCAGCGAGGACCTGTGTGGTTGCGCTGAGCGAACCGGCCAGCATCATGGCGGCCAGGGGCAGCAACTTGTTATGGGGGGTGTGAACGGTCATGGGGTCGATAGCCTGAAAAGTGCTGTTGCAGCAAAACGAAGACAACGGCTGGCTATCACCCCAGTGCCGCGAGGCAGGGCGAATGGCTTGCTGGGAAAAGTAAAGGTGTGGCAGACCGCGGGGCCCGCCTCACCAGAAGGCTTTACTTGAAGCCTACGCGGTCAAGCATCTGCTGGACCTTGATCTGGTTCATGCCCACGGCGCTGATCGGGATCAGTTCGCTCTTGAAGCTGCCGCCGGTCATGGCCTTGAGGGCTGGATTGTCAAAGCTCACCCCTTTGGCGGCGGGCCACTCGTTGTTGCCGTTGGCAAAGTGGTTTTGAGCCGAGGGGCTGGCCAGGTATTCGAGGAACTTGACGGCGTTGTCCACGTTCTTGGCGTTTTTGGCCACAGCACCACCGGCAATGTTCACATGCGTGCCCCAGCTGGACTGGTTGGGGAAGACCACGCCGATCTTCTCGGTCACAGCACGGTCGGCCGGGTTGGTGGAACGCATCAGGCGCGCCAGGTAATAGGTGTTGGTCAGCGCCACGCCACATTCGCCGGCAGCCACCGCCTTGATCTGGTCGGTGTCGCCACCTTTGGGGCTGCGCGCCATGTTATCCACCAAGCCCTTGAGCCAGGTTTCGGTTTTTTGTGGGCCCAGATGCTCGGTCATGGCGCCGAACAGGCTCAGGTTGTAGGGGTGTGAGCCCGAGCGGATGCACAGCTGGCCCTTGTATTTGGGATCGGCGAGCTTTTCGTAGCTGTCGAAATCGGCCTTGCTGTACTTGATCTTGTCGAACACGACCACACGTGCACGGGTGGACAGGCCAAACCAGGAGGTGCCGCCGTTATCCAACGGCTTGGCGCGCAGGTTCGCTGGAATGGCGTCTTCCAGTACCTTGGACTTGACCGGCAGGAACAGGCCATCCACTTCGGCGCGCCACAGACGCGAGGCATCCACGAGCAGGATCACGTCGGCGGGGGAGGCGGCGCCTTCGGCTTTGAGGCGAGCGAGAATACCGGCATCGTCTGCGTCCACGCGGTTGATTTTGATGCCCGTGGCCTTGGTGAAGTCGCTGTAGAGCGCTTCGTCGGTCGGGTAATGGCGGGCCGAATAGATGTTCAGGACCTTGTCTTCGGCCATGGCGGAAGTGGTCAGGGTCAGAGCAGCGATCAGTGCGAAGAGTGGTTGGCGGTTCATGTGGCGACGCGTGACGGGTTTCAACGGGTTGGAAGTATAAACTAAATGCGAATCATTATCAATAACATTGCCGGACCACTGGTTTTGACTGTGCTCAGCCTGTTTCTGGTGGCGTGTGGATCGGCGCCTGTAGCGCCCTCCGTATCCGATGTGGCACAGCCCGACAAAGCGGCTGCTCCCGAACGCCGTGCTGCACGCATCGGTCTGGCTTTGGGGGGCGGTGCGGCGCGTGGTTTCGCCCATGTGGGCGTGATTCAGGTGCTCGAAGAAGCCGGGCTTCATCCGCAGTTGGTGACCGGGACTTCTGCCGGTAGCCTTGTGGCGGCTTTGTATGCCAGCGGCAAAACCAGCCAGGAGTTGCGCCGCGTGGCGGAAACGATGGAGGAAGCCGAAATCACCGATTGGATGATGCCGATCCTCAACCGCGGCGCCTTGCGCGGTGAGGCGTTGGCCAAATACGTCAACACCCAGGTGGGTGGCAAGGCCATCGAACAGATGAAGATCCCGCTGGGCATTGTGGCCACGGACCTGCGCACAGGCGAGGCGGTCACCTTCCGGCGCGGCAACACCGGCTCTGCCGTGCGTGCATCCAGCGCTGTGCCAGCCGTGTTCCAGCCGGTGCGCATTGGGGAGCGCGAATACGTGGACGGGGGGCTCGTCTCGCCGGTGCCCGTCAAGCAGGCGCGCGAGATGGGCGCCAATTTCGTGATTGCGGTGGACATTTCCAGCGACCCGGAGGGCAACCCGGCCGGCGACACCTTCCAGATCCTGATGCAGACCTTTGCCATCATGGGCAAGAGCATCAACACATTGGCTCTGCGCGAGGCCGAGTTTGTGGTGCGCCCGTCTCTGTCCGGCGTCAAGAGTGCCGACTTTGGCGCACGTCGCCGCTCGATCGAGGCGGGCCGCAGCGTGATGCTGGCCATGCTGCCGCAGCTCAAAAGCCGGATTGCCGCATTTGAGCGCGGCGAGTGAGTGATGGCGGGACGTATCTTCTTTCTTTTTGGCAGGAGCGGCCTCCTGCCTCTGCCGGCGCAGCGCGCGGACACAAAAAAAGAGGGCTGATCTTGCGATCAGCCCTTCAAGGGATCCCTGAATCTCTGCGATGTCGAAAGGATCCGAGGAGACAACTCGAAACTGGGGTCTCTCAGGCCTTTTTCAAGGCCTGTCGGAAATCAGCGCTTCTTGCTGGACTTGGCAGCAGGTGCGGCGGCCGTGACGTTCTGAGCCATGGCGTTGAAGTTGGATTCAGCCAGGTCAGAAGCCTGTTTGACCGCTTTCTGCACGGACTCGAAAGCGTTGTTGGCAGCAGCCACGGCGCCCTTCATCATGGCCACGGCGGACTCGGAACCGGCCGGGGCATTGGAAGTGGCGGTGTCGAGCAGGCTGGCGAACTGCTTCTGTGCCAGGGCGGCCTGTGCTTCGAAGGCCTTGGTGAAGTCGCCACCGGTGCCGGAAGCGATGTCGTAGAGCTGACGGCTGTAGACGGCGGCTTTTTCGGCCAGGGGCTGGAACAGGTTGGCCTGCAGGGCCAGCAGTTCCTGGGCGTCTTTCACGCTCAGGGCGGATTGGGTGTTCTGGGCAGACTCGCTCAAAGCGGCCTTGGCAGCGGTCATGTTCAGCTCAACGAGCTTTTCCACACCTTCAAAGGCCTTGGCGGTCAGACCGAACAGGGTCTCGACGTTGGCTTTGTGCGAAGCAACGATTTGTTCAGCGGTCATCATGAAAATCTCCAATTTGAAAGTTCAGGGTGGACTGCGCTGAAACTGACCCTTGGGCCGATACAGCATGTTGCAGTGCAGCATGACTTGAAGTATGCGGGTTATCCCATGGCCTTGCAAGAGGTTTTGCCGCTTCAGGCATCTGTTTAGAGAGCATTTTCTAGAATTGGCAGATTGCTATGCACGCCTATTACGCCGACCATTTCGTCCTGCCCTTGCCCGAGGGCCACCGTTTTCCGATGCGCAAGTACAGCCGCCTGCGCGACCGGCTGGCCGCTGAGGTCCCAGGGGTGCGCTTTTTCGAGGCCCCGGCGGCCAGCGACGGTGAGTTGGCGTTGGTGCATGCGCCAGCCTACATCCAGGGCATCGCGCAAGGCACGCTGGAGGCTTCGGTGTACCGCGAAATCGGGTTCCCCTGGAGCCCGGCCATGGCCGAGCGGGCCAGGCGTTCGGTAGGGGCGTCGGTCGCCGCGGCCCGCGCCGCGCTGACCGAAGGAGTGGCCGGCAATCTGGCTGGGGGTACCCACCACGCCTATGCCGACAAGGGTGGTGGTTTTTGCGTCTTCAACGACATTGCGGTCACCGCCCGGCTGATGCAGGCCGAGGTGGGGCGCCAGCGCAAGTCGCCTTTTCGGGTGGCTGTCGTCGATCTCGATGTGCATCAGGGCAACGGTACGGCCCGCATCTTTGCGCAGGATCCGAGTGTGTTCACCCTGTCGCTGCATGGCGAAAAGAATTTCCCGTTCCGCAAGGAGCCCAGCGATCTGGATGTGGGCCTGCCCGATGGCTGCACCGATGAGGCCTACATGCAGGCCCTGCACCAGGCGCTGGCCGAGCTGGAAGGGCGGTTCGAACCGGACATGGTGATCTACCTGGCTGGAGCCGATGTCCACGAAGGCGACCGGCTCGGACGCCTGAAGCTCACGACGGACGGCATGGCTGCACGCGATCGCACGGTGCTGGACTGGGCCTGGCAGCGTCGCCTGCCGGTGGTGCTGTGCATGGGCGGTGGCTATGGCCACGACATCGAGACCACGGTGGCTGTGCAGGTCCAGACCTGGATCATCGCGCTGGAGTACCAGCAGCGCTGGCAGACCCGGGCCAGGTTGCATGCCTGACAGGGGGCGTCATGTGGGGCTGGCACAATCGGCCGCCATGAACGCTGTCGCCAAACCCCAGCCTGAGGGCCGGGACGCCTACAAGGCTTTTCGCCCCATCACCACCCGCTGGATGGACAACGACGTCTATGGCCACGTCAACAACGTCGTCTATTACAGCTGGTTTGACACGGCCGTCAACGCCACGCTGATCGAAAAGGGCGTACTCGACATCCACGGCGGCCAGACGATCGGCCTGGTGATCGAGACCCAGTGCAACTATTTCGCGCCTCTGGCTTTTCCGCAAACCATCGAAGCGGGCATCCGCGTGGCCAAACTGGGTACGTCCAGCGTGCGTTACGAGGTGGGGCTGTTCGCCGAAGGAGAGCCGTTCACGGCCGCCAAGGGCCACTTTGTGCATGTGTATGTGGACCGCGAAAGCCGCCGCCCGGTGCCGCTGCCGGCGCCGCTCAAACAATTTCTGGAGACCCTGACATGAACAACTTTCCTCCCAAGCACCAGGTGAGCACGGTGGTGGCCGACCCGGCCAGCGTGGATGCCGCCATTGGCAGCCGCTTTTCGGCCCGTGCCTTTCTGGACAAGCCGGTCGACAAAGCCGTGCTGATGGAAGTGCTGGAGCTGGCGGGACGCGCCCCCAGCGGCACCAACACCCAGCCCTGGAAGGTCTATGTGCTGCAAGGCGCCAAACGCGACGAGCTGGTGAGCAAGGTCTGCGCCGCGCACGACGCCATGGCTGCCAACCCGGCCCTGGCCGCTGAATACGCCGAGGAATACGACTACTACCCCGAAAAATGGGTCAGCCCCTACATCGACCGCCGCCGCGAGTGCGGTTTCGGCCTGTACAAGGTGCTGGAGATCGGCAAGGGTGACAAGGCGCGCATGCACGCGCAGCACCAGCGCAACTTCAAGCTGTTCGACGCACCCGTGGGCCTGATGTTCACCATCGACAAGGTCATGGGCCGTGGCAGCCTGCTGGACTACGGCATGTTCCTCCAGACCCTGATGATCGCGGCACGTTCGCGTGGCCTGCACACCTGCCCGCAGGCGGCGTGGAACAACTTCAGCAAGATCATCCTGCCGCTGGTGGGCGCGGGCGAGAATGAAATGATGGTCTGCGGCATGTCGCTGGGCTATGCCGACACCTCGGCCGTGGTCAACAGCTTCCAGACCACCCGCGTCAGCGCGGCCGACTTCACCCACTTCGTGGGCTGACCGCAAAGGGGCAGGTTTGGGGCTCGACAGTCTTGCACTGCAGTTGTTGGGCGGCCTCAGCCACGCCACCACGCTGTTCCTGATGGCCTGCGGGCTCACGCTGATCTTTGGCGTGACGCGCATCGTCAATTTCGCGCATGGCAGTTTCTTCATGCTGGGGGCGCTGGTGTCGGCACATGCGGTGACGAACTGGTGGCCAGTGCTGGGCGAATCGGCCTTGGGCTATGCGACGGCCATGCTGCTGGGCGCGGCGGTGGCCAGCGTGCTCGGGGCGGTGGCCGAGTTCGGCCTGCTGCGCCGCATGCGCCGCGCGCCCGAGCTGTACCAGCTGGTGGCCACCTTTGGCCTGACGCTGGCCCTGCACGACGCCATGTTGTGGGCTTTCGGGCCCGAAGAAGTGTTTGCCCCGCGCTTTCCCGGCCTCAAGGGTGCAGTCGCGCTGGGCGAGGCGTATTTCCCCACCTGGCAACTCTTCACCATGGCATTGGGCCCGCTGGTTTGGTGGGGCCTGCACCTGCTGCTCACGCGCACGCTCTGGGGCCGCCAGGTCAAGGCCGCCACACAGGACCGCGAGATGCTCGATGCGCTGGGGGTGAACCCAGCGCCGCTGATGCTGGGCGTGGTCATGCTCGGCTGTGCGCTGGCCGGACTGGCCGGAGCGCTGCAGCTGCCGCGCGAGCCGGCCCACCTGCAGATGGATGTGAGCGTGGTGGTGGAGACCTTTGTGGTGGTCGTCACGGGTGGGCTGGGCAGCGTGGGCGGGGCCTTTGCGGCTGCTGTGCTGATCGGCGTGATCCACGCGCTGGGTGTGGCCTTGGTGCCCGAAGCCACGCTGGTGCTGGTGTTTTTGACGATGGCGGTGGTGCTGGTGCTGCGCCCTCAGGGTCTGGGCGGCGCCGCGCTGGCGGTGCCCCAGCGCGAGGCGGTACCTGTGTTTTCCGCGCTGCCGTCCGGCCGGACGGGCTGGGTGGTGCAGGGGCTGGTGGCGCTGGTCTTGCTGTGGGCGCTGGGGCAGGGCGACTACAGCCGCAGCCTGACCGAAGACCTGCTGGTCATGCTGCTGCTGGGCTTGAGCTTGCAGGTGATGATGGCCCTGGGCGGTCTGGTCAGCTTTGGCCATGCGGCCTTTTTTGCGCTGGGCGCCTACGGTGCAGCGCTGGCGCACCTGCACGCGGGCTGGGGCCTGTTGCCTGCGCTGGTGGCCGGCATGGCGCTGGCGCTGGCCGTGGCGGCCGCGTTCGGTCTGGTGCTCACGCGCATGAGCGGGGTGTACCTGGCCATGCTGTCTCTGGCGCTGGCGCAACTCATCTGGGCCGGGGCCAGCCAGTGGGTGGGATTGACCGGTGGCGACAATGGCCTGATCGGCCTTCAGCTCATTGCCGCCGAGTCGCGTGCGGTGTTCGGCTGGGGCCTGTTGGCGCTGGTGCTGGCCTGCGTGGCCCTGCTGGGGCGCTGGAGTGCATCCAGCCGCGGCGCGGCATTGCAGGCGCTGCGCGATGCACCGCTGCGGGCGGCGGCCAGCGGCCTGCCGGTCAACCGCCTGCGCTATCAGGTGTTTGTGCTCAGTGCCACGCTGGCCGGTCTGGCCGGTGGCTTGTGGGCCGCCATCAAGGGCGCGGTGTTCCCCTCGGCTGCGGGCGTGGCCACCTCGGTCGACGCGCTGCTGGTGATTTTGCTGGGTGGCGTGCACCAGCTCTGGGGCGCGTTGGTCGGCAGTGCGCTGCTGGTCTGGGGGGGCGCTGAATTGGGGCGCGGGCTGGACTACTGGCGTGGTGTGCTGGGGCTGGTGATCATGGGGGTCATGGTGCTCTCGCCCAGCGGCGTGCTGGGCGGCTTGCGGGACTTGTGGTTACGCACCAGGAGAGGCGCATGAGCCTGAAGGTGCAGGGTCTGAGCCGCCATTACGGCGGTGTGAAAGCGCTCGATGGCGTGAGCTTCGAGGTGCTGCCGGGCCAGTGCGTGGCCCTGATTGGCCCCAACGGCGCGGGCAAGTCCACCTGTTTCGCCTGTCTGGCGGGGCAGCAGATGCCCGATACCGGGCAGGTGGTGTGGCATGGGCAGGATGTGACCGGCCTGTCCCCTTCGCAGCGTCAGGCCCTGGGCATGGCCCGCACTTTTCAGGTGGCGCAGACCTTTGAAGCCCTGACCGTGGCGCAGAACCTGCAACTGGTACGCGCCCGTGACCGTCTGTCCTGGTGGGACCGGCTGGCCGGGCGCGAACATGAACAGGCGCTGCTCGATCTGTCCCAGGTGGGGTTGACGCGACAGGCCGACGCCGTGGTGGCCGACTTGCCCTACGGCGTCAAAAAGCGGCTGGAGTTGGCCATGGCGCTGGCGGGCCTGCCGGCGCAGGGCGAACGTCTGCTGCTGCTCGACGAACCGGCCGCCGGGCTGGCCCCTGCCGAACGTGCCGACATGATGGCGCTGGTCCGCAGGGTGGCCGCCAACGGTGTGACGGTGCTCTACACCGAGCACAACATGGATGCGGTGTTCGGCGTGGCCGACCGCGTGCTGGTGCTGATGCAGGGCGCCCTGGTGGCCGACGGCACCCCCAAGGCCGTGGCCCATGACCCGCAGGTGCGCGAACGCTACCTCGGTCAGGACTTTGACGCACACCTTGCTGAAAGGGGTTTGCCCGATGCTCGCGGTTGAAGGCCTGAACGCCTGGTGGGGCCATGCGCATGCCCTGTTTGACGTGCGTCTGCAGGTGGATGAAGGCGAGCTGGTGGTGTTGCAGGGGCTCAATGGCGCGGGCAAGTCCACATTGCTCCAGTCACTGATCGGGATCGGCCCGCGGGTGCAGGGCCGCATCGTCTGGGACGGTCAGGCCATCCAGCACTGGCCCGCCCACCGCCGCGCGCGTGCCGGGCTGGGTTTTGTGGCCGAAGACCGGCGTCTGTTCACCGGCCTGACGGTGGAAGAAAACCTCTGGATTGCCGCGCAGGCCGGGGGGCAGGGCACACCTGCGCAGCGGCTGCAGCGCGTCATGGCGCTGTTTCCGCAGCTGCAAGCCATGCTGGCCCGCCCGGCCAGCCAGATGAGCGGTGGAGAACAGCAGATGCTGGCGCTGGCGCGTACCCTCATGACGGGTCCGCGCCTGCTGCTGCTCGATGAACCCTGCGAGGGCATCGCCCCGGTGCTGGTGGCGGCCATGCGCGACGCGCTGCTGCAACTGGCCCGCGAGGGCATGACCCTGCTGGTGGCCGAGCAAAACCACATCCTGGCGGCGCATGCGCACAGGGTGTTGAATCTGGTGGGCGGCCGGCTGGCCTGAACCTCAAAGCCAGCGAAATGCGGCTGCAGCCACCAGGGTGGGGGGCAAAGCAGCCAGCAAGAGCTTGACGGGCGAGATGGTGTTGTCTTCGAAGTGGTGTTTGAGGATGGCGGCACCGGCCGGGTTGGGCGCGTTGGCGATCAGCGTCAGGCCCCCGCCTGTCACCGCACCGGCCACCAGCGCCACCTTGAAGTCATCACTCAGACCGGGCACCAGAGAGCCCAGGTAAGTGAGGGCGGCGTTGTCGGTGATGGCCGTCAGGGCCGTGGCGCCCCAGAACACGGCATCGGAGGACAGACTCATCAGCAAGGGCTCGAGCCACCATTGCTGCAGGCCCCCCAGCACCACCAGACCGGCCAGGAAAAAGGACACCAGCAGCGCCTCACGCAGAATCAGCGGGCTTTGGTGACGTCGGTAAGCGGTGGCAAAACCCAGAAACAAGAGCACCAGACCGATGAACACCACCGGGTGGTGCGCAAACACCACCACCCCAGCCAGCAGCAGCAGGTGGACGGTCACCACACCCCACGGAACAGCAGCCTCTGCGGCGGACGGGGTCGGGACCAGCTTGCGCAGTTCATGGCGCATCAGCCAGGTGACGCCCAGTGCATTGACCGTCACGGCCAGCGCTGCCTTGCCGCCGAAGGTCTGCAGCATGAAGGCGATGTCCCATTGCCAGGCACTGGCCACCATCAGCACCGGCGGTGCGGCAAACGGGGTCAGGGTGCCGCCGATCGACACGTTGACGAACAGCACGCCCAGCGTGGCGTACTTGAGCCGTTTCGAGACGGACTGGGCGAACAGGCTGTCACGCAGCAACAGGGCGCCAAGCGTCATGGCCGCCGGCTCCGTGATGAAGGAGCCCAGCAGTGGCACCAGCGACAGCACCAGCAGATACATGGCCAGCATGGGCGAACCGGGCCACAGCGCCGTCAGCCGCAGCACCCCCTGGCGGGCCAGGGCCAGCACCGGACGGGTGCCGGCAATGACCATGATGGCGAAGACAAAAAGTGGTTCCGTGAAGTTGCGCGACTCGAGGTACTCGAGCGTTGCGGTTTGGCCAATCAGGCCAAAACACAGCCCCATGAGCACGGTGGCCCACAGACCGAACACCACCTCGACTTCACCCAGCAGATGCCACAGGCCAGCGTGGCGTGGTCGCGAGTGGGCCAGGTGTTCGAACCAGCGGGTAGAAAACGAATGGACCAGGGCCAGCGCAAAAACGGCAGCGGCCAGCCATTGCAGGGCGGGGGTGTGCAGGGCAGACATGGACATGACTCCGGGTGCGAGGCGGCCCGACCTTCGCACATGCCTGTCACACCTTCTGTGGTGCAACACCCGAAGCTGCATTCTAACCAGGCTGATCAGGCCAGGGGGTCAGTGCGGCGGCCACACAAAGCTATGGGGGGCATGGCGAACGCGTTCGCGCAAGGCCCGGGCGATGCGGCCGCGCTGCAAGGCCTGCACATCCTGCGCCACCAGCGCCAGCCGAAAGGCCAGATAAAAGCTCACACCCAGGTTCAGCGGGCCCACCACCAGCACGCCGGCCACCGCCCACCAGAAGTCCGGCGTTGAAAGTGTCTGCCAGCCCAACGCATGGACGGCGGCTGCGACCTGCCCGGCCGACAGGGTGACGTGCCGCACCTCAAGGTTCAGGCCGAAGAACTGGGTCAGTGCCGGGGTCAGGCCGAGCAAGAGGCCCAGCGAGATGTTGCCGCTCAGGCCCGATATGTTGCGGCGCATGAACACGGACAGCTGCCACGCTCTGCGTTGACCGAAGACCCGCCACAGGCCACGGTGGTAGCGCAGGGCGGATTCCAGCTGGTGCAGCACGAAGGCGTTTTCTGTCCAGCCTGCGATCAGGCTGGACGCAAACAGCAGTACGCCGGTGAAAGCCGCATAAATGGCCGTGGGTCCGAGCAGGTGCATGTCGCTGAGCACATGACGGGCTTGTGTTTCGGTCAGCATGCCGGCCTGACCGCTGGCGACCAGTGCCCAGCAGATCAGCAGCACCGTGGGGACCACGGCCGTGAGGTTGCCGACGATGGCGGCCACCTGCGAGCGGTACAGGTGGGCCACCTCGTCCACAAAGCCTTCCACATGGCTGGCGTCGTCCAGATGCTTGAGCCGGGCGGCCATGGCGGGCGCTGTCACAGCCGGCTGTTTGGTGGCCACGGTCCAGTGCAGCAGCATGATGGCCACAAAAGAGATGGCGTAGTTCATGCCGGCAGCCAGCCCCGTCCAGAACGGTGATAGCGCCAGGCCATACAGGCCAAATTTGGCCCAGGTGGTCAGTCCGATGATGCCGCCGCCGCCCAGCGCCTTGCCCAGCATGGCCCGGAATTCGGCCATGTTGCGGGTGATGTAGTGTTCGCCACTTTCTGCGCTGCGCTCGGTGATCTTGGCGGCCAGCAGGTGCATGTTGCTGCGCCACAGCGCCCGCAGGCTGCGGGTGTTGTGCGCCGATTGCGCCAGATGGGCCAGCAGGTGGCACATGGCGGGGATTGGTGAGGGCGCCATCAGGGTGTCGATCAGCAGCTTGCAGCGGATCACCCGCTCGCGCAGCTGGCGCAACCGGAACACGATGCCCACCGAAATGCCGTTGTTTTCCAGATGGGTGTAGATGCCCGAAGCGGCCTGCCGGCAGGCATCCAGCCCCTGGCGCAAGGTCAGCGCCGCTTGCGGGCCAGCTTCGGGGTGCCCCAGGCTGTGCCTGAAGGCATCGAGCTGGCCTTGCAGTGCATGAAAAGGCCGGGCATCGGTTTGCGGTTGCACCATGCGCGTACGGATTTCGGAGGCGCAGCCAAAGGCGTGGATCTGGCCGATGCAGCAAGTCAGGGCGTCCAGCAGCTGAGCATCCAGCGTCTGGGTATGGCCTGGGCCGCCCATGAGCTGCTCCAGACCCTGCAGGGTTTGTTCGTCCAGACTGTGCAGCCAGCGTGCGTCAAACGGCTCAGGGCTCAGAAAATGGAACAGCACCTCCCAGTTGGCGGTATCGGGCGTGGCGGGCAGGCTTTTCAGGCGCAGGCGACGGCCCAGTTCGCTGGCAAAGGATGTGCGCGGGGCAAAGCCCAGATCGGACAGCAGGGGGGTGGCGTCGAGTTCGGCGGTGGTCGACTGCCACCATTGCCTGAAGGCGGCCGTCAGGGCTGGTCGTGCCAGCAGCGCGTCCACCAACAGCCCCACCCGAGCCGCCGCATCACCCACGCTGCGACCATCTCCTCTGATCCATTGCACAACATCGTGCAGCCAGAGGTTGCGTTGCGCCAGATTTTCTGTCTGTTCCAATTGCTGGATGAGTGCCAGCAGCGATGACGAAGCCTGTGTGGCCATTTTTTCCCTTCTGCTGGCGCTTGGGTGCGCTGCCTCCCGGATGGCAAGCCGGTGTGCAGCCTGGATCGCAGGCTGCAGGGCACTTGCCTTAACATTGGTGGATTGCCATTTTATGTGCCACCCTTGCGCACAGTGCGACGCCCATGATCATCACCAGCCTGCTGGACACAGACCTTTACAAGTTCACCATGATGCAGGTGGTGCTGCACCAGTTCCCGGGTGCGCAGGTCGAATACAAGTTCAAATGTCGCAATCCAGGGGTGCAACTGGCGCCCTTTGTTGATGAAATCCGAAGCGAAATCCGTTCGCTGTGCAGCCTGAACTTCAAGGAGTCCGAGTTGCGTTATCTGCGCAGCTTGCGCTTCATCAAGAGCGACTTTGTAGATTTCCTGGGGCTGTTTCGCCTCAATGAAAAGTACATCCAGATCACACCCCTGGACAGCGGCGAGATCGACATCACCATCTCGGGTCCGTGGTTGCACACCATCCTGTTCGAGATCCCGGTGCTGGCAATCGTCAACGAGGTGTACTTCCGCAACACCCAGCGCGTGCCCGACCTGATGGAAGGCCGCCGCCGGCTGGACGTCAAGATCGCGCAACTGCAGTCAGACGGTCTGCAGGCGCTCAAGATCGCCGACTACGGCACGCGCCGGCGCTTCTCGCGCGCCTGGCACGAGGAGGTGCTGCGCGTGCTGTCGGCCCGATTGGGCACCGGTCCCAAAGGCCAGTTTGCCGGTACCAGCAACGTCTACTTTGCTCAGCTGCTGGGCCTGACCCCGCTGGGCACCATGGCCCATGAATACCTGCAGGCCTGCCAGGCGCTGGGTCCACGCCTGCGCGACAGCCAGGTGTTTGCGTTTGAATCGTGGGCGCGCGAATACCGGGGCGATCTGGGTATTGCGCTGAGCGATGTGTACGGCCTCAACGCCTTCTTGCGCGACTTCGACATGTTCTTCTGCAAACTGTTCGATGGCGCCCGCCACGACAGTGGGGACCCCTTCCTGTGGGGCGAGCGCATGATCGACCATTACCAGCGCAACCGGGTAGATCCGAAAACCAAGACCCTGATCTTCAGCGACAGCCTGACGATCCCGCGCACCATCGAGCTCTACAAGCAGTTTGCCGGTCGCTGCCAGCTGGCCTTTGGCGTGGGCACCAACCTGACCAATGACCTGGGTTACGAGCCGCTGCAGATCGTCATCAAGATGACCCGCTGCAATGGTCAACCTGTCGCCAAATTGTCCGACACGCCCGGCAAGGGCATGTGTGACGATGAAAAATACCTGGCTTATCTCAAGCAGGTGTTCGAGATTGAAAACCACGGATGAAAAACAAGGATTGCACAATGAAGCCATGGAGACTTGCCGCCAGAGCGGCTTTGGTGATGGGCTCGCTCTTGCTCGGCAGCCTGGCGCAGGCGGCCGAGCTCGATGGCAGCCAGCTTTCGGTGTGGTGGGGCGTGCCGTTTGCCGGCATCCTGCTGTCGATTGCGGTCATGCCTCTGGTGGTTCCATTTTTCTGGCACCACCATTTCGGCAAGGTGGCCGCGGGCTGGGCACTGGCTTTTCTCCTGCCTTTTGCACTGACTTTCGGCCCGGGCGTCGCCGTTGTGAATTTCGTGCATGCCCTGTTGGCTGAGTACATCCCCTTCATCATCTTGCTGACAGCGCTTTTCACCGTCTCCGGGGGCATCTACATCCGGGGCAATCTGCATGGCAGTCCGGGACTGAATACGGCCATCCTTGGGATTGGCGCGGTGCTCGCCAGCTTCATGGGCACCACCGGGGCTTCGATGCTGTTGATCCGACCGCTGATCCGGGCCAACGACAACCGACGCCATGTGGCCCATGTGGTGGTGTTTTTCATCTTCATCGTCTCCAACGCGGGTGGCTCCCTCACGCCGCTGGGCGATCCTCCTCTGTTCCTGGGTTTCCTCAAGGGCGTGGACTTTTTCTGGACGGCCAGTCACATCTTCCCGGAGACGCTGTTCCTGGTCGGTTCGCTGCTGGGCATTTTTTACATGCTCGATTGGTATTACTACCACAAGCGCGAAGAAATGCTGCCTCAGGATCCCACCCCTGACTCGCGCTCGATCGGCTTCGATGGTGCGCACAACTTTGTGCTGCTGGGCGGCGTGGTGGCCCTGGTGCTCATGAGTGGTCTGTGGAAGTCGCCCGTGAGCTTCGATGTCGCTGGTACCGAAGTGGGTCTGCCGGGCCTGGTGCGTGACGCCGGCCTGGTGATCATCACCTTGCTGTCCCTGCGACTGACACCAGCCCGGGTGCATGAAGACAACCAGTTCGGCTGGGGCCCCATGCAGGAGGTGGCGAAGCTGTTTGCAGGCATTTTCCTGACCATCATCCCCGTCATCGCCATGCTCAAGGCAGGCGTCAACGGGCCCTTTGGGGCCATCGTGTCTGCGGTGACGCGTCCCGATGGCAGCCCCGATGTGGCCATGTATTTCTGGATCACGGGTGCCCTCAGCTCCTTCCTGGACAATGCGCCGACTTACCTGGTGTTCTTTAACACCGCCGGTGGAGACCCGCAGGTGTTGATGACCACTCTGGCCCCCACCCTGGCCGCCATTTCGGCCGGTGCCGTCTTCATGGGCGCCAACAGCTACATCGGCAATGCGCCCAACCTCATGGTCAAGGCGATTGCCGAGGACCGCGGGGTGAAGATGCCCAGCTTCTTTGGCTACATGCTCTGGTCTGGCGGGGTGTTGGTACCTCTTTTCATTCTCATGACCTTCATCTGGTTTCTTTGATGTCCAAACCTTCCATCCTGGTGGCGCGCGCCATCTTCCCCGAAGTGCTGAACCAGCTCCAGCAAGTGTTTGACGTCGACCACAACCAGGACGATGTGGTGATGAGCCCCGCCGAACTGCATGCCCGCATGAAGGGCAAGGTGGGCGCACTGACCACCGGCAGCGAACGCATTGACGGCCCGCTGCTGCACGCCTGCCCGGGCCTGAAGATCGTGGCCAACATGGCGGTCGGCTACAACAATTTCGATGTGGACGCCATGACGAAAGCCGGCGTGCTGGCCACCAACACCCCCGATGTGCTGACTGAAACCACCGCCGACTTCGGTTTTGCCTTGCTCATGGCCACGGCCCGGCGCGTGACCGAGAGCGAGCACTTCTTGCGTGCCGGAAAGTGGACCAAGTGGAGCTACGACATGTTTGCCGGCGCGGAGGTGCATGGCAGTACCGTGGGCATCATCGGCATGGGCCGCATCGGGCAGGGCATCGCCCGCCGCGCCGCCCACGGCTTCGGCATGCAGGTGCTCTATCACAACCGCTCGCGCCTGAGTCCTGAGCTGGAGCTTGAGTGCAAATCCCGTTACGTGGACAAGACCACGCTGCTGCGCGAGGCCGACCATGTGGTGCTGGTGGTGCCTTATTCCGCAGCGTCTCACCACACCATCGGTGCAAATGAGTTGGCACAGATGAAGCCGACCGCCACCCTGATCAACATCGCCCGCGGGGGCATCGTCGATGACGCTGCACTGGCCAAGGCCCTCAAGGATCGCCGCATCGCGGCGGCTGGCCTGGATGTTTTCGAGGGCGAGCCCCAGGTGCATCCGGAGCTGCTCACGGTCCCCAATGTGGTGCTCACGCCGCACATCGCCAGCGCCACCGTCAAGACCCGCATGGCAATGGCCCAGCTGGCAGCCGACAACCTGATGGATTACCTGTTGCGCGGCCAGACGAGAACGCCCATCAACCCCGAGGTGTGTGCGTGATCGAGCCCATGATGGGCTTTTCGCTGCTCCTGTGGCTGCTGGTCATCGTGGGGCTGATCCTGCTGCTGCGCCGGGGGCAGGGGCGCGACCACTCACCCGAATTCGATGCCTTGCAGCAGCAACTGGCGGCGCTGCAGACTCAAAACGAACGGCTCGAGCGCGAACTGCGCAACGAAGTCTCCCAATCCGCCGTGCAGGCCCGGCAGGAAAGCATGCAGACCCTCACGTTGTTCCAGCAGAGCCTGCTGCAGCAAAGCGCCGAGGCGACCCGCACCCAGAACCAGCAAATCGACGCGCTCGCCCAGCAGCTCACATTGCTGCAGAAAAGCCTGACCGACAGCCTGGCGCTGCAGGTGCAGGGGCTGTCGGAGGCCAATGCCCGACGCCTGGCCGAGATGCGCGGCACCATGGAAACCCAGCTGGCCCAGCTGCAGCAAAGCAACACCGCCAAGCTTGACGAGATGCGGCAGACGGTGGATGAGAAACTGCAGGCCACACTGCAGGCGCGCCTGGGCGAGAGCTTCAAGCAGGTCGCCGAGCGCCTGGAGCAGGTGCACAAAGGATTGGGCGAAATGCACTCGCTGGCGCAGGGCGTGGGCGACCTCAAGCACCTGCTCACCAACGTCAAAACCCGCGGCATGTTCGGCGAGGCGCAACTCGGCGCCCTGCTGGAGCAGGTGCTCGCCCCTGAGCAATACGCCGCCCAGGTGGCCACTCGCCCGAACGACAAGAATCGGGTGGACTTTGCGATCCGCTTGCCCGGGCGCAGCGACGACGGCCAGCCCGTGTGGTTGCCGATCGACGCCAAGTTCCCCAACGAGGACTACGAGCGTCTGCTGGACGCGCAGGGCAGGGCGGATGCTGCAGCGGCCGAACTGGCTGCCCGTGCGCTCGAAGCCCGCGTCAAACTTGAAGCCAAATCCATTGCCGAGAAATACCTGGAGCCGCCTTACACCACCGACTTTGCGGTCATGTTCCTGCCCACCGAAGGCCTGTACGCCGAGGTGTTGCGCCGCCCAGGCCTGATGGAGCAGCTGCAGCGGGACCACCGCGTCACGCTGGCTGGCCCGACCACGCTGATGGCCATGCTCAATTCATTGCAGATGGGCTTTCGCACGCTGGCGCTGGAAAAGCGCTCGAGCGAGGTCTGGCAGGTGCTGGGTGCCGTCAAGACCGAGTTCGGCAAGTTCGGTGACGTGCTGGCCAAGGTGCGCAACCAGACCCAGACCGTGCTCAACACGCTCGATCAGGCCCAGACCCGCACCAACGTCATGAACCGGGCCTTGCGCCAGGTGGATGCGTTGCCCGAGGAGCAGAGTCAGGCCTTGTTGCCAGGGGCCTCCGAAGGCACGGAATGAGGCGTGAACTTTCCCGCCTGATCGCGGGGCAGATCTTTCTGCACGCCTGCATGGCGGGCATGCGCATGGCCACGCCACTGCTGGCCCTCAAGCAGGGTTACAGCGCAGTGGCTGTTGGTGCCCTGCTGTCGCTGTTTGCACTCACGCAGGTGTTCATTGCCGTGCCTGCAGGGCGCTACACCGACCGGGTCGGCCTGCGCAAACCCGTGTTTGGGGCTGTGGCTGCGGCTGCGCTGGGTGCGCTGTTGTCGGCACTGTGGCCTGTGTTTCCCATGCTCTGTGTGAGCGCGCTTGCTACAGGCGGTGCCACCGGCGTTGCCGTGATCGCCCTGCAGCGACACGTGGGCCGATTGGCCTCTGACCCAGCCGAACTTAAAACCGCTTTCAGCTGGCTGTCGATCGGCCCGGCGGTTTCCAATTTCCTGGGGCCGGTGCTGGCCGGGCTGCTGATCGACCATGCAGGGTCGCAGCCGTCCGATGTCTGGGGCTTTCGCGCCGCTTTTGCCCTGATGGCTCTGCTGCCGCTGGCGACCTGGCTTATCCTGCGTCGGGTGCATGAACCTTCTCGTCAGCAGACAGAATCGGTCAAAGGGCCGCATGGTGCACTGCAGTTGCTGCGCGAACCCATGATGCGCCGACTGCTGATGGTCAACTGGCTCATGTCCTCGTGTTGGGATGTGCACACCTTCGTGGTGCCGATTCTCGGGCACGAGCGCGATTTCAGTGCCTCGGTCATCGGCACGATCCTGGGGGCTTTTGCTGTGGCGGCGGCCGTGATCCGGATGTGTCTGCCATGGATCGGTCGGCACTGGCACGAATACCAGATCGTGACAGTGGCCATGCTGTCCACGGGGGTCTTGTTTGGTCTGTATCCCTTCATGCCCAGTCCCTGGGCCATGGGGGCGTGCTCGGTGCTGCTGGGGCTGGTGTTGGGTTCGGTGCAGCCGATGATCATGAGCACGCTGCACCAGATCACGCCCGAGCACCGTCAGGGCGAAGCTCTGGGCCTGCGCCTGATGAGCATCAATGCGTCCAGTGTGCTGATGCCCAGCCTGTTTGGCGCAGTGGGTGCTGTGGCCGGGGTATCGCCGGTATTCTGGGTCGTAGGCGCCAGCGTTGGCCTGGGCAGTCGCATGGCTTGGCACCTGCGTCCACCCGGACGCGCCGGACGCCACTGAATCAGCGGCTGACCTGCAGATTGTAGAAATCGCAGATGTGCTGCCACGCTTGCTGTGGCGAGTCCACATAGGTAAACAGTTCGAGGTCCTCGGCGGAAATGGTGCCTTCATCCACCAGGACCTGAAGGTTCAACAGGCGCTTCCAGTAGTCACTGCCATACAGTAGGATCGGTACCGTATGGGCTTTTCGGGTCTGCACCAGCGTCATGACCTCGAAGAGTTCATCGAGTGTGCCAAAGCCTCCCGGAAATGCGACCAGCGCCTTGGCGCGCATCATGAAGTGCATCTTGCGCAGGGCGAAATAGTGGAACTTGAAGCTCAGTTCGGGCGTCACGTACGGGTTGGCCGATTGTTCGTGGGGCAGCACGATGTTGAGCGCCACTGACGGCACCCCAAGGTCATGCGCGCCGCGATTGGCCGCTTCCATGATGCCCGGACCACCGCCGGTGCAGATGTGCAGCTTTTCATGTTCGGGCAGGCAGGTGCATTGTTGTGAAACGATGCGGGCGAACTCGCGCGCCTGCTCGTACCAGGCCGCGTTGCGCAAAGCGCGTTCGGCTTGTTCAATCGCATTCGCCTGGCCTGAGGCTTTGGCCTGCGCCAATCGGGCCTGCGCGGTTTCTTGGCTGACAAACCGGGCACTGCCGAACACCACCACCGTGTTTTCGATGCCGGCCTCGATCTGGGCCAGGTCTGGCTTTTGCAGCTCCAGTTGCATGCGGATGCCGCGTGTCTCGCGACGCAGCAGAAACTCCGGATCGGCAAATGCCAGACGGTAGGCCTGCGGTTTCATGACCGCGGCTGCGTCCTGATGGGCCAGCAGCTCGCTCCATGCGCTGGGCAGCGCGGTGTCCTTGATGTCGTGGGTTTTAGGCATGCCCGGATTGTGCGGCATGCCCGTTGCAGGAGCGCGTCCCTGAGCGCGAAAAACTTCGGCCGCAGGGGTGGCCTGCGTCAAGAATCGCCATGAAAAAAGGCCCTCGAAAGGACCTTTGGAAAGCAGGGTCAAAGAGGATCAGACGCGCTTGCGGTATTCGCCGGTGCGAGTGTCGATTTCGATCTTGTCGCCCTGGTTCACGAACAGGGGCACGGGCACTTCGAAGCCGGTGGCGATCTTGGCGGGCTTGAGCACCTTGCCGGACGTGTCGCCCTTGACGGCGGGTTCGGTCCAGGTGATTTCGCGCACGACGCTGGTGGGCAGTTCCACCGAGATGGCTTTGCCTTCGTAGAACACCACTTCGACTTCCATGCCGTCTTCAAGGTAGTTCAGGGCGTCGCCCATGTTCTCGGCTTCGACTTCGT
>JACCDQ010039563.1_pt1 | contig 39649 bp, 31 predicted proteins | sample 7446031 | NCBI WGS metagenome assembly JACCDQ01 (sample SAMN15323442, study PRJNA562643) | freshwater metagenome | isolation source: river surface water | place: USA:Blue River Watershed | collected 2017-08-17 | reverse complement strand
GACGACAATGACGGCGACGCTGATGATGGATTTGAACAGTTGGTTGGAACGTGAAGATCAAGTGCGCGAGTTGAGCGAATGTTTGCGGCGCTTCGAACAAGACAAACACAATCAGATGGCGAAGAAGGGTATCTACGTGTACGGCAGCCCCGGCACGGGCAAGACGGTCTTCGTCAAGCAGTTGTTGCAGACCTTGCAGTATGATGTGATCAGTTACGACGCTGGCGATGTGCGCAACGCGAGTGTCATGGAAGACATCACGAAACATTCCATGTCCGACGTGAACGTGATGAGTCTCTTCGAGCGCAAGGTGCGGCGCATCGCTATTTTGATGGACGAAATGGACGGCATGAACAATGGCGACAAAGGCGGGATGAGTGCGCTGATCAAACTCATCCGGCCGAAGAAGACGAAGAAGCAAAAGGAGCAGGCGTCCATTTCGGTGCCAGTGATTTGCATCGCGAGTTACAAGAGCGACAAGAAGATCAAAGAATTGATGAAGGTGTGTCATGTCGTCGAATTGTTGCCGCCGACATTGCCGCAGATGCAGCGCTTGGTGGCGCACGCGATGCCCACCTTGTCCGAGTCGTGTCGCGACTCCATGGCACGCTTCATGCAGGGGGACTTGCGCAAATTCTTCGACTGGAAGCGCATCCACGATGCACATCCGTCCTTTTTGTCCGACCCCGCCCTGCACCGCATCTTGCAGACCAAGTGCTACAACGACGATACCAAACAGGTGACCCACCGCTTGTTGCAACAATCCCACCCCATCGACTTGCACAGTCGCATCTTGAACGACACCGATCGCACCTCCGTGGGATTGTTGTGGCACGAAAATGTGGTGGATCGCATCGATGCGGTGTTTTCGCGCGACAAACTGGGAGCCATTCGCGCCTACCGACAACAACTGGACAACATCTGTTTCGCCGATTACATCGACCGCATCACCTTCCAAAAACAGATTTGGCAGTTCAATGAACTCAGCTCCCTCATGAAAACCTTCCGCAACCACACCCTCTTCCATCAACTGAAACCGCCATCGCATTCACCATCCTGCAACAGCATCATCTTCCCGTCCGCGTCGCCATCACCACTTGCGCCAACCATCCCCTGTGGCAGCAAGCGCACTCGTCGCGCCGCTGTCGATGGACGACCCTCTTCTTCATCTCTCTCGTCTTCTTGCGCTACCAAGACTGCTGCTATTGCTGGCGCCGAAGTCACCGCGTTGCAGCATTCATCGTGGGACGCAGCGACCTCGAAAGATCGGGAGGTGGTGGAGGCGCAGGTGCGTTTTACAAAGGTGTTGACCAAATACTCGACAGAGTACAACAACCATCTGTTTTTGCAGCGGTTGTGTCAGAAGATGGGGCGCGACAAGAAGGATTTGATTGCCTACTTCGGCATGTTGCGACATCAACCAGGCGACATCCCATTCGCAGAATTGGAAAACATGGAGGTCAGCAAACTGGACGTGCAGCGCATTTTCCGATACATCGAAAAATACTTGACCCCCCACGCATCGGGGTTGACATTGACGGAGGCGTGTGTCGACGTGCTGGACGTGACGGACGATGGTAGCGCGGACAGCGACATGTGATCCATGTGGCGACAATTGAACTAAACGAAGAAACAAGGAAACAACGCAATGTTGCTCGGAGAGTAGTGCGCGACTTTTTTTAACCAGCTTACAACGTTCGATACACGTACATTCACACACACACACACACACACACTGTACCTACAAACTACACCTTTACACATACACACATACACACATTCCTTCCTGTTTGTTTGTTTCCTTGCACGTGTTCATGGTTGGTCCAGATGCGCGCGAAATTGGTCTTCGTGGATTTGTTTCAGAACCGTGCGATCGAATTTGGAAGCGTGCCACCGATCCCAATCTTCTCCCAACCCTTCGCGCGTGATCAACTCGTAAAATCGGCGGGTGCTTTCAGCGCGCAATGCTCGGTATTCGCGCACTTCGCACTTGTTCTGAAAGACTTCGCCGGCCGCCATCCCGACAGCTATGGAGAAACCTGCGCCCGCGGCAACCACCGACGCAATCCGGGGAATGTGAAAGCACTTAAGGAAGACAAGCATGCTGCGCGCGAAACTAAACCAAAACATTATGATTGCATGATGCGCGAATGGAACTTGGACATGCAACCACAACCGATGGTGGAGTGTGGCAACTTGCGAGCGTGTTGGCCGCGGAACAACAATCGGTTTTCGTAAAAATCTTCGAAGAGCACACATTGGTTTCGAAGCCGACGTTCTTCTTCGTCCACATCCCGTCGCGCCTGTTCAATCCACGGTTCCGTGGCGGCAGCGGTGCAACATCCCACGAGCAGCATCCATCCCGCTGGCGCCAACAAAAACGTTCCGCGACTCATCCAGCGCACCACTGGATCGGTTGCAGGTCCCATGATCGGTGTTGACAATTCAGTGAAAACAAACAAACAAAAAAAGACGATTTGGAATAAAAGTATGCTGCGAGTGGTGGTGTCGTCGTCGCCGCCGCCGCCGCTTTCGGAGGCATTACAGAGGCCCCAACCAGTTGGGTCGAATTCTTTTTTTTACCGCAGCAATGGGCTGCGACTGTGATGAACCTGGTGTGGCGGAGGGAGGAGAAGATGCATCGATGCGCACTGTCTGCGATGTTGACAAATAGTGTCTGCGCCACTTGCGTGTACTGTCATCATACACATCTTCGTAGGAACCATGACGCGCCTTTGATGTTGCCTTGGCGTGCGTCACTTGTTTGATACATGTAGTAGTAGCAGTGTTGTTGTCGCGCATGATAATGATGATTGTAATCCTGCAATGGGGGAAATGTAAATGTAAAATTATGCGAACCGACTGAAAAAGTTTCTGTGCAGAAAGAATAACACCAACTTCATTCTCACGACATACCCACCACCTCTTTTTTTTTCGTGTTTGTTTTTTTTGTCAGTAATTGTAGATTTGCCTGATTGCCTAATTGCCTGCCTGCGATGAAGACGGACAACGTGCTTGGAGCCGACGGACGGATTCACTTGACCAACGCGAATGCGCGCGATGTGGTGGAATTATATGTGCTGGACAAGGACTCTTTCCGCAAGATGTTTGGCGGCGACCATCCCATTGGAAAGTGGGATGTGTCGGCGGTGACGGATATGGCGGGTCTCTTTCGGGGATTGGATAGCTTCAATGAACCGCTCGAACAGTGGGACGTGTCCAACGTGACCGACATGAGCTCCATGTTTGCAGGTTGCGAAACATTCAACCAATCCCTGAATGGATGGAATGTGTCCAACGTGCGCGCCATGGACAGCATGTTTGCCGGATGCGTCAACTTCAAAAAGCCTCTGGACCGCTGGGACGTGTCGCGCGTGGAAACCATGGACAACATGTTTTCGCAGTGCTGTATGCACAGCGTGCATCCATCTGTGCTCAATTGGAAATTGCCTGCCCTGAAATCGGCGGACCATGTGTATGGATCCAACGTCTCCAAACTGATGCGCGACAGCGAGGATTACGTGCGCCGCGTATTGGAGGAAAATCGTCAGCGGCGAAGAGCAAATGGCGCCACCACCTCCGTGCAAGGCGGACGTCGTTCTCGTCGACGCACGAAGCGCACCCGACGATATGCATGCAAGAATTCCAGCAGGCATCGCAGTCGATGTGGTCACCGACGCGGAACAGGAAGAGGACGAGGAAGAGGAAGAACCGCAACCAGGCGAACAATGCGTCGATGAAGATGTGACATATTTTGCCGAATTGGGAGGGCAAATGTACAATGCACGACGACAGGTGAGTTTCCCATGATTCACATGCGACAATGCCGGCGAAGATATTCTCGTCGGCATCGTCTTTTTTTTTCTCGAAGTGCGCACGGTTCGTGCAGAATGACAATAGGTGTGTAGGTCTGAACACGGCGCCTGTCTATCGTCGATGTTTGCGAGTGTGACGGCGTCGTCTGCTTCCGCCGCCAACTTTGTTGGTGTACGAAGAAGAGGAAAACGATGCGGATGGATTGGAGTGGAACAATGTTGAGTACGAGGATGGGGTTGAAGAGGATGATGACGATGTGAGCGCGCTGCTGTTCGTGCCCGAAACGGAAGACACTGCGCGCGATGCACGTTCTTTCAATGTGTTCCAGCCAGAGGCAATCGAGTCCAAAATACCTCCACCACGTTGTGTGCGGCGATGATGGCGAAGGCGGCGACGGTGACTGCGGTTGTGGCGGCGGCGAACTGGCATGGTGAAATGGTGCTATGGGGGGGGGGCAATGAGGTGGCCGTGGTGTTGGTGTTCCGAGAGATTAAAAAAACAGAATGGGCATCGGCGGACTGAACGCACAGCAAACCTAGGAGCCTAGGAGCCTAGGACGCAGGCGCGTTCAGAAATTTGCGGAAAGAATACCAAGCAAACAGTGCGCCAAGCATCTGCACGGCGACCAAGGGGATGACGTCGTTGCGGGAAACGCGGCCCAAATTGTAGTTGGCAACCACCAACGCGGGATTGAACATGCCGCCGGAAATGGGTCCGCCGAGCAACATCGCGATGGCTAAAGCCGCGCCTGTCGCAATCCAGTGGCGCGTGGACAGAAACACGAAGGCGAGAAAGGCCGTGCCGAGAAATTCTACCCAGTACTTGTTCATCGTTGGTTGTTTCCAAGTTTGTGTGTTGGTTGGTTGCTCAGTTGCTTCGTTGATCTTCCATCTGCTTTTTTTTTGTTGTTGCGCAAAGTCCAATGTGCAAAGTCAGATGCACTGGAAAGGTCATCTCACTCAGTATGTGGACCGCGGGATACTTCCCCACCCGCAGCCACCCAAGGTAGACAAGTGCACATTCTCCACGGCCCCCTTCTTGCGCGGCGCAACACATCCCCCGGAGCGTGCACGGCGCAACATTCGTCGACTGTCGGAAGGAGTGTAACTTTTGCTGCCGAGGAACGCCTCCGTGGGAAGACCGACTTTGTACGACGATTTGCCTACCGCGACACTCTTCAGTCGCTCCAATCGCTGCGACGAATCTACGGGAGGGATGTAGTTGGTGTGCGTGGACACCGGCCATCGCCTTTGCGACGAGGTCAAGGTGTACGATTGCAATGGAGCGGCGCGGGCTGCGGCAATGGCACGCTGGCGATCCGCGTCGGTGACCGAGGTGCGCAAATACACGTGGCGTGGAAGCACCTGCATGTCCGCCGCGGGGGGAGATTGCATGGGGTAAAAGGCAGGGGGAGTGGGGCGGACACCGCGCAACCATCCATCTCGGTGATACGGAATGTGACACGGACTTTGGTCCGTGCTGAGGGGAGCAGTGATGGTGGTCGTGACATTGCCACTGTAACCAACGGAGCCGAGGTGACTGGCGACGGCATACGGAGTGGCAGTCGACATGGATAAAAACAGAAGAAGACGGAGAAGAAGACGGAGAAGAAGGAGATGATAACCCCGATGGATGATGAGAGAAGAAGAGAGAAAAAAAACCAAACGGTTCACATGCGTTTGAAGATTGCTGGTTACTGGTTACTGGTTACTGGTTACAAGGAAGAAGGTCGCGGCAAACACAATGACACCGAGACGAAACTACACATTAGACACTATGACGACCACTACACCTACCCTTTTCCACCGCACCCATCCACACTCTGCACGGCGACATGTTTGCGCTTGCGCAGCCCAGCACATCGTTTGGCAAAGTATGCATTCAGTTCCGCTTCGGGCAGCAATTCGGAGAGAACGACGATGCGCACATTGCCAAAGGCCTCCAACACATCTTCGATGCGCACGCCTTGTGGCACAAACTCGCGGATCACCAAGACGCGCTCACTCCATGGGAACCCTTCCTGTGAAGGAATGCGCTTCATTTTGCGCAACAATTGCATGAAATTGCTTCCCGACAAGATTTCGGCAAATTCACACCGCACGATGGGAAGTCGCGCGGTATCTTCGCCCTCTGCGATGCGAAAGGTGTGTTTCATGCGAAATTGTTGGTAGGCATTGCACCACCCCGCAGCATTGGACGCCGACACACAAAACTGGGTTCCGTTCCAGCGGGTCACGTTTGACGTGCCTGCAGGCGTCGGTGTCGAGTCCACGGTGGTTGCAGACGCGGTCACGGAGGCAAAGAAGGATGACGTGGGAGCAGGAGCAGCTGGAGTGGAAGAAGCCGAACTGGAAGCGGATGAAGTGGAAGCGGATGAAGTGGAAACAGGGTTTGATCGATTTTTCGCGCATTCGCACTGCAAGAATTCGCAGTAATCCAATTCCAGGCGCGCATTGTTGCACATGAATTCCGTTTCCCCCAACAACACGTGGGACGTCTTCGTGGTCAATGAAAACAGTTGGCGCAACAACGCCTCCTGCACCTCGTCCCGCAAAAACAACAACGCCATCCAGTCTTCCACCGACACCCACTCCACTTCTTCCTCCTTGTCAGTCGCAACAAGCGCTGCCCCCGCAGCCTTCGTCTTCGCGCATTTTCCGTTCTGATCCATCTCTGCAATGTGTCTCCGTTGTCACCGAGGGCCGTTTTTTCACGCAGCGTCGTTTCACACAACACCACCAAAAGTAAAATTATGCGACAGGGTGAGAGATGGGGGGGGTAAACATGTGGGTAACAACGGGGGTGCCTCTGTGCGCACATCATCGTTGTCCACGTTTGTCGCATTCCTTGCACACACAGATACATCCATACATACATACACACACACACACACAATACGAAAACAAATCATGATGACCATGTCAACACATTCATGTCAACCTTTTTGTTGGGCGGCATTACAGGCGCTGTTGTTGTTGAGGTTGCAACGGGTGAGCGCTGGCTTGTAACCATTTCGTGCCGTGAAGCCGGCATTTTTCCCGCACGGCGGCTTCCACCAACAACACGAGGAGCATCCCTTCGATGATGAGCAATGCACAACAAACAATTTGCGCAGTCTCGATCCAGCGGTTGTGTACCGCACGTTGTGTGTCGCATCGCATGTTGCCGCTCGCCATTTTGTACCAGGTCACATTGTCTCCCACCATCATGGCTCGTGCCTCTTCGTGCGCAACCTCCACAACACAGTACTCTCTGTCAGTCAAGTGGTCGCGCGGTGTGTCGGCGGCAGCGGCAGCGGCAATGACACGCACCACATTGCTGACTCTTCCTGACTCCTTGCGCAACTGGGGCCACGTTTCTTGCGACCAGTGCGCAAGAGGAACATCCACGCGAATGTCGGCAAAATGTGTCACATTTGACAACGTGGAAGTGCTGTCGACCGTGCGGTTTGTTTCGCGGAGAAGTTTCGCGGCGGGGGTGGTAAGGGTGAAGTTCGACCCCCAGCGTCGATCGGCTGCAGATTGACCGATCCAGGTGATCTGTCCTTGGAAACTGCGATAATTAGGGCAAAAGGAAACCACGTCCGGATTGCATCCATCGATGAAGGGCATCGCGCACAACAATAGAGCACACAATATCATGATTAGGCCAATCTCCCACGTGCTTGTGTCCGTTGCGTTGTCGTCTTCCACGTCAATGTTTTCGAACAGAATCCCTTGCTGTGGTTGTCGTCGTCGATGTTGTGGTCGCTGCATGGCTCAACTGACTGATTTTTTTTGTTGTGATCCGTCTTTCCAGTCACGTTGCAAAGTTGGATGGATGTGATTGTTTTGTGTGCACATCGGTGCTCACGACAGTCGTTGTGCATACTCGGAGATCCACACACTCCCTTGTGCTTCCAACCACTCCACCGACAAAAACACGTCGTGAATCCACCGGCCGTGGAACAAGGCGCGCACGACCTTTTCGAAATATTGTTTGTTGACAACCATCGTCGTGTGAAACACCAGGGAGGTCTGCACATGTCGCTTGTACAAACGGTACAGGTCGTCGAGCGACACCATCGGCAGCCCAAGGGTACGCAATCCTCCTCCTCCTCCTCCCTCGTCGGCGTCGAGACGACTCAGCACGGTCTGCAACACTTGCAACACCTCTTCTTCCTTGTGCCAGCGGCGACTGCGCACATGAAACACGTACTTTCCCTCGTACACACCGAGTTTCAATCCGTACTGAATCCAGCGGAAGATATCGATCGTCGTTGCATGCGGCGGACGACTGCTGCCGTCTTGAGGAGAGGGCGGTGGCGACAACAACCCCTGGCGCGCCGCTGCCTGGTGAGCTTGCTGTCGCTTCCATTGGTCGAACAACAACCCAATTTCTTCCAACTCCAATTCCCACATGCTTTGGCGATCGCTGCATTCGATGTCCTTCTGCCAGAACGTCTGGAAGACAATAAAGTCCTGCAGTGTGTCACAGCGCGCATGGTGAAACACTCCCGTGTCTTCCTGCAGAGGAAGGTGCTGCGCGATGCGCTGAATGCACGCGCGGCGGCCGCGCATGTCTCCCCATCCGTGACGCGCCAAAAACATGTGCCACAAAAACACCATCTGGCGGACGGTAATGGTGCACTCGGGATCGGCGTCGTGGACTACGTGCATCTCGGTCAAGAATGCCTGGTCCATCGCCCGTTCGGCCGCGCCTTCGCCCAGAAGTGGCGCCACTTCCGACAACCCGTCGTCCAGTCCATCTTTTTCGCACACCCACGCCAAGTATTGCTCTGCGCTGCCGTAGCGGGCCTTGTAGTGCGCCGCCACGCAAAACAAGTCGATGCCGATGCGCGCCAATGTTTCACGCCACACCTTCATGCTGAACAGCTCGTTGAATGCTACCCAGCGGCGCCCCGCCACGGGAATGCGATCGTGACATACCACCGACATGTCCGCCGTGGCATTGCGCACACCCAGCGCAAAGTGCCCCGCGCGATTCAATTCATTGAGAAAGGTGTGTGCACTCTGCGGAAACAACAGATGCGTTTTGATCGTGGAAGTGGTGGTTGCAGTAGCAGCAGTTCCAGTGGCAGCAGCTTTCTTGACCACGTGATCCCCCAGAAAGGTCAAGAAATATTTAGCGTCCGATTTGGTGCGAAAAAAGGTGGGTACCAATGCGCGCAACACGTCTTGGATGGTTTCACTCTCCGGAACACAGGAAAACAGAGATCGCTCGCGAATCTGTTTCAACACATGCACACGACACTTGTACTTCCAGTCGGTCATCCCGTGCGCCTGCGTGATCGTGGTCCGCAACTGATGGATGATGTCGTTCTCGCTGACTCCGCGGAAATGCCCATCGGTGCCGTACAGAAAAAACAATCCACTCGATTTCAAGAAGAAGTACTTGTTGCGGCTCAGAAAGATCTGCACAAAACAGGTCATTTCTTCCGTCATGCGCACGAAGCGCTCTTGTTTTGCCTCCTTCTCTTCTTTTTCCGCGCGCAACGTGGCAGGCAACCACTTGTGGAGGTAGTAGGAGAGACGTTCTCCCATACCCATCTCCGTTGCCCATCGATGCAGCATTGCCACATTCTCCGTGCATTCCACCAGAGACATCGGCGTCGTCACAGATGCTTCCGCGGAGGTTACGATGGCCGAAGTCTGCGCGGCGGCGGTGGTCGTTGTCGTTACTACCGGGTTTGAGTCCCTTGCGGCGACGTTATTGTCTCCATCCACGTCCATCATGATTGATCGAGATTGACTGACTGTTTGTCGAAGAGGAAAAAACAAACCAAACACGCGCAAGCTCGCTCTGCCAAAAAAAAGGACTGTGCATCCCCCTTGCCAAGACGCTTTTATATGTGTGTTGGAAGGCAACACACGGAACAAAAACAACATTTGGTACACGCGTGTAACATTTTAATTCATTAATGGCATTACAAATCAAGTTTCGGTGCGCATATACTGTAATCTGCAAACTCTAAACTGTAAACAACACACAACTACAAATACGCTCATGACAACTGCACGTGTTCAACCAAAAGCGTCCTTGCGCGATGCAGCCAAGATGACGATGACCAATATTCCAACAACTGCGAGCACCGCGGCGGAGATGCAGGCAGTCTGTTTGCACTGTCTCCACCACACCCGATGGTGCAACTCTTTGGCACGGCGGCGAAACATGTCCGACTCTTGCATCAGTTCTTCTGCCGCCACCTCGATCGATTCCAATTTCACCAGATTGTCCAAGGCCGTGCTAACATTGTCGTGCATCACGTTGCGCACCGCGTCCACTTTCTTCTGCACCGCGCTGATAGCATCCACTTCCAACAACTTGTCGTATTTCATGCACAGCGCGTGCAACACTGCCCCAATCTCCGGCGACAGCTCACCGTCACGTTGCACCTGCAATGCGCGCGCCTGATACTTTGCCGCAACTTGACGCTGCAATTCCTCCAGACATTGGATCACGACACGCACAGGGTAGAAGTTGTGCGTAATGAGCAGGAAACTCAGTCCATGCTCATTCTGCACTATATTCCACTGGTGTGTGCCGTGCAAAACCGTGTACAATTTTCCGGGAATGTGCAATTGTGCATTGTCTTCCACCAATTGAAGTTTGATGTCGCTCCACTTGTCCGCGAACAGTTGACTACGTCCAGCCACCAGCACAGGCTCTGCACTGGACGTAGTCCATCGAATCACCGCCACGTATGCCAGTTCCGGTGAATATTGTGAATGCTCTTGGTCCTTGTTGTCGTTCTTGATGTTTGGCCACATGTTTGATTCTGTTTTTTTTGTTTCTTTCATGTGTGGACCGAAAGGGAGATTGTTATGTGCGGCGACGGTAACGGCGCAATGTTCTACGGCGTCGGTGGCTGCCGGAGCGATGAGTTCGACGGACACCTCGGCGTGCAACTCTTCTGCTTTTGTTCGCGGCGCCAGGTTTGCGTTTTGCGGGACGCACACTTCTCGGCCTACGCCGGTGAACGTAATGGTGACGGCCACGACCACGACCTCCATGATAGTCCGTGTCGTCTTCGTCGGAAATCAAATCAATCACTTCCCGTGAATTGGTTTCGCGTCCAAGTCTCGTCGGTGGCGCAACCTCTCTCTCGTCGTCGTCGGACATCAAATCAATGACTTCGTGGCGCGCAGGCGGCAACGTTGGTGGACGAACGAGGGAGGGAGCGACAGAAGTGGAAGTGGAAGCCTTCAATGGTTCAAACACATCCACGTCCTCTTCCTCCCTCCGTGGTTCCATAAGACGCGGCTTTTTGGCACTTGTGCTCTCCGCCGCCGTCGTCTGACTGTCGACGCGCTTGTGCGACTGTGCAAAAGGGTTGGTCAGAGGTGGTGGTAGTGGCATTGACGGTTGCTGGACGGCGGCGGTCGTCGTCGATCCCGTGGTGTTTTGGCGGGCTGCATCCATGTCCATCAATCGGCGCTTGATCAAGGATGCATGCGCCAACGGTTTGCCCAAATTCATCGGATCTTCGTTCGTGTCGAAATCGAGGAGGTTCAAGGTCCCGCGTTGGTGCATCTTGTACAATTCGTTCAGTGCATCCTGGCCAAACCGGTCCAACATTTCGTTGTAGACCGGAATGTAAATCTGCAGACGCGCCTGTTCGTAGGAAAGGGGTTCTTTGCCTGGCCCCGCATAGTGACCGACCGTTCGGCTCCTCGCGCGCTTCAGCCCCTTCATCTCCCGGTTGGTGAATTTGGTGAAATCCGTGCCCGGTGGACCAGTCCCCTTCGTGGGTTTGTCCGGCATGAGTTTCAATCCTTGCCAGATACCTTCCACCGAAAAAGATCGCTGGCCGGGCACGAAGGGCACTTCAAACGCAGGTTGTCCGTCGGGAGTGGTGTGCGGATAAAACGGCGACAAGATGCGGAATCGTTCATCGGGCGTGCTGGAGGTCACGTCCACGATCGAATCGTTCGGTCCCAACGTCGGTTTGGACTTGCCTCTTTTCGACCACAATTTGATCGGATGGGGTGCGTGCGCTGGCGCTGACATTGGTAACGACGCGGACGAGGATGAAGATGAAGACGAAGGTTCCCTGTCCGGAAACATGATCATTGTTCGAAATGCAACAACGGGAAAGGATTCTCCAATGCAAAGTTTGTTGGCGAAAAAAACAAGGATGTCGTTATATTGTTGGAAGAGAAAATTGCGCACATCCTCCTCTTTTCTTCTCTTTTCTTCTCTTTTCTTTTCCAACTTTCGCCGTCCAGGTCGGCAAAATATGTCACAAGGGTGGTCAACGACGACGGCGCAAAAGATGGAGACGATTGCGGTTGCCATGGCAGCGGCGGCGAAGACATCTGGTGTTCCGCAGTGAAGGATGTCCGTTGTTCACACAACTGCGACCACGTCGTGTTTGTCTTTGGTGAGCGCGATGGCGACGGCGACTCGTTGCGCCCGAGTTTTTGCCGCTGGTGGTTCGGCGACGTCGCAGCGTGTGGCGCTTTCCACTTTTGCCACCGTACAATTCGTCAACTTCATTCAAATCATCGAAGTATTTTTCCACGTCAGCTTGCGGCGCATCCGCACTTTCAAGATATCCGTTTGCTGCGTACTTGCCCTTGACACATCGTTTCAGCAAACGGGTTCGTTCCGCGTACGGAACCCTTGCTCGAAATTCCGCAATGCGCACAGCATCTTCGGTGCCTTCGTCCGCCGTCAAGGGAAGGTTTTCGCCTTCGTACATTTCGCGGATGCAGGTTTGGGCAAAGTTGTTCAAAGTGGTGGGATTGATACCTCCCATTCCTTCGCCAAAGACACGTTGGATTTCCTTGTACAACTTCAACGTGGCTTCGTCCGCAACTGTTGTGTCCTCGCTGTTGGCCAGAATGGAAATGGGGACACTGACAACCGTCACAATGCGCTCGTACGCACCGCGCACACAACTTTTGGAAGCGGTTCCAGTGTTGTACGCCAGGAACGTTTGTTGGACGTATTCGCCGAAGTAAAGAGTTTGGTATTGTTCCGGCAAAGTTAGCACAAAGTCCACCACGCCCTTCATCAGACCAAAATTCTGCTCGAAAAAGGTGCAGTCGATGCTGGAATCTCTTCCTCCAACCTGGAAGTATCTCAAAATGACTCCTTGAATCTCCTCGTCGGGTGCATTTGGCTCTGTCGAAACCCGTTGAAAATAGCCGCGCAACGCATCACCGATGGCAACAAACACGTCCTCTGGACGAAGTGTTTGGTCGTTCATTGCGTCTCGGATGGGTGGCAATTGTTGCAGAAGCGGAGCAACCTTCGGAATGACTCTCTCCGCATACCTGTGCACTTCGTAGGCAACACCTTGCGGCATCTGCACTTGCCGACGACGTGCTGGTTGCGGTGGCGGTGGCGGTGGTGCATGCGGCGAAATAAGATTGTATGTCATCAGTGGACAAAAGAAGAAGATGGTTTCATAGTCTCCATTGTCGATGATTGTGCGATAGGCTGCGCTCCGTTCGTACCATGGGGAAAAATCTTGTTGCAGTTGTTGACAATTCGAAAACATAAAGTGGAAGGCTGTGACGCTGGACACATCCCAGTTGGTCAGCGGTTGATTGAACGACACGCAGTGCGCAAACATGGTCCACGCATTTTGCAGATTGGACACATTCCAGTTGTCCAATCGTTGATTGAATGCTCTGCATCCGTAAAACATTTTAACCGCCCTGGTCAGGCGTAACAATTGCCAACTGTTCAAGGGTTGATTGAATGACTCACAATCTTGAAACATCTCACCTGCATCCTCCAATCGTCTCACGTTCCAACCGTACAGCGATCCATTGAACGACGTGCACCCTCGAAACATGCCAGTGGCAACTTGCAGGTTGGACATATCCCATCTGGACAGCGATTGATTGAAGGATTCGCACTGACGAAACATTTCTTGCGTGTTGACCAAACTGTACGAATACCAAGTGTTCAGCTGTTGGTTGAATGCAGCACATGATGCAAACATTCTCTGTGCGTTGATCAAATTGCCCATTTCCCACTGGCCCAGTGGTTGATTGAAGGATATGCACCCATCGAACATCCCACTTGCATTTTCCACCAAACGCAATTTCCAGTTTCCAATCGGTTGGTTGAATCCAGAGCAAAATGCGAACATGCGGGTCAGGTTTCTTGCACTGGACATGTCCCATCGACTGATGTCGACAAACTCTTTGATATTGTCGTCGTCAAACAACTCGTTTTTGTGCGCAAACAATTCTGTGAAATCCGTGACATATCTCACATCCCAGTTGCTAAAGACATTCATTGGATTCTCAAACACTTTCCTTGGATCGTTCGAATAAACAACCTTGTTGTACACTTCGTTGACGCGTTTGCGCAATGCCCGTTCATCGCGAATCAAAATCTGCGACGACGACGACGATGACGTGTCCCATTCTCCATACAATTTTCCATTCATCTTTGCGCTGCAAATGTGGTGGGTGAATGGTCGTGTTCTACCGGGAGAAAAAAGTGTGGTTTCTTCTCCACAGCGGCAAAATATGTCACAATGTATCGTGAACCACGCAGTGCGAAAATGCGTGTGGCAACAGCGATGTTAGCATTAAGTCCTTCACAACAAATCTTTTCCAACACATTTTTTTCTCCACTCCCCAGTCCACTTCACACATCACCCATTCCCCCTGCACTGCAAAAGATGTCACAACATCCAAACGAATGCGCCAGACGAGCCTTGCAACAACATTGGCTCGCCCAGCGTTGTGTGCACGCTGCGCAGCTATTTGAACAAGTGTGGTTGTTTACGGCTTTGGAGTCGGCAGATTGTTTTTTTCCATCGAATGTGTTGGTATGCTTTCACGATAAACCAGTGAAACTGCGTCATTTTCGGTGGGGTGCGCCGGAAGAATGGGATACGTCGCAGGTGACCAATATGCAAAATGCGTTTTGCGATTGGAGCAACAGTGCGATCGGGTCCAGAATCAAGTCTGGTGTGCCAGACGTGCAACATTGGAACACGTACAATGTCGTGAACATGAAATTCCTCTTTGCCCGCAATCAACATTTCAACGTTCCGCTTCACCGATGGAATGTGTCCAAGGTGAAGAACATGGTGGGAATGTTCGACAGTTGCCATTGTTTCAATCAACCCCTGAACGACTGGAATGTTTCCAACGTGGTGCATGCCGACAACATGTTCCGGATGTGCGACTCGTTCAATCAACCTTTGGATCGATGGAACACGCATTCCTTCAGATCCACAACGTTCATGTTTTCCGACTGTCCGATATTCAATCAACCCTTGGAACAATGGAATATGCACCGAGTGGAGCGTGCCAACGGCATGTTTCGAAGTTGTGCAAACTTCAATCAGCCGCTGAATGGGTGGAAACTTTTTGCGCACACGCAATCATCTGAGTGCGATTTCATGTTTCAACATTGCAGGAAGTTCAACCAACCACTGGACACGTGGTGCATGTCGCATGTGCAAGATTTCACAGCGATGTTTGACGGGTGCTACGAGTTCAACCAACCGTTGAACGCGTGGACCATGCACAGTGCGCGCGAAACCCGATACATGTTTCGCGACTGTTGGATATTCAACCAGTCTCTGGAAAATTGGATGGCAGCACCTGCGCAGGAACTCATTGATGGTTGCAACATGTTTCACGGATGTTGGTCGCTGGTTGATCCGTTTCGCGCGCAATGGCAACCGTTGCGCACGTGTTTTCGCAAAACCGACTGCATGTTTGGCGACTGTCCGAATCTGAACCTGGATGCATTGGCCACTCTGTGCGACTCCGAGCATCACCTTCGTCTCACGACCAAGTTAGAACCGTACAAGAACGATGCGGCATTTGCTTTGAAGCCATGGAAGCATCCTTCAAGGGAAAGACGCGGGAGACATGTCACCGCCATAGACGCCGCCACCTCCACGCATTGAGCGAGAGCGAGAGTGAGAACGAGAACGAGCGGAAGAACGACGAGTGCCACGATCCACGCGCACTGCGCCAAAGTGACCCTTTTTGGTGAGGAAGCCGGCTTTCACCAAACGACGTTCACGCTTGGCGGTGGCGTGTTTGCGGCGCGAAACGATGCGACCGTGTTTGTTTTTCATCAAATCCTTGCGGGTCAATCCGCCGGAAGTGTGTTTGGCAGTTCCATGCCAGACTTGTGCGCGAGAGCCAACAGCGGGAATGCGTGTCATGGTCGACCGTGTGAACGTGATGATGGAAGGGAAACTGTGTCGCGAAGAAGGGAGTGGAAGAGAAGATAGTTTGCGACGAGAAAATAAAACACGTGAGGCGGCGGCTGCCACTTCCACGCACCACTTCAAAAGTTCGTGGGAGGTCGCCCACTTCCACCTGGCATGCCTGGCGTCCGTCCAAACGCATCCACGTGAAGCGGCACGCCTAAATAGAACGAACCAAAATGAATGTTGCCGCCATGGTACACTGTCTGCAATTGTTGAGCCACGCGCATGTTGCGAGATGTGCGCGCGGCAACTGTGTTGCTGGTGTCGTCCAGGTGCACCTTGTCCACTTTGTCGTGTTGACACGCGCATCCGTTCAGGGGTGCACGCAACGACGCATAGTGCAGCATGCGACGCACGTTGGCTTTCTTGCCTGGGGTCATCAACAATCGCGACATTCACTGCTCTGGTTTGTCCGTCTTTTCCTGAAAAAAACGGGGGGGGTGCAAAGCTTGGTATTGTGGGCAGCGGCGCGATGAATGGGGAGAGTGGTGGTTGTTTGTTGGCGGCTGCTGATATGCATCGCCCGAAGAAAATATAAAACAACGACGCGCAACCATCACCACTGCTGCCTTACCTTTTGTTTGGACTCTCCCCCCCCCTTTTCCCAATCCTCATCCATGGCACGTCGGCATTCGCACACTGAGGAAGAGCACCATTTCCATCACCGCGTGCGCATCAATCGTGCCTTTCATGATCCATTGCAGTTGTCGCGATGTACCTTCCATTCTATCTCCCACTGCTGGAGTTTTCACGTGTCGTCCTCGCGGGGAGTCGGCTATTACGATGTGTGGTTGTGTTCTCCGGGGGCGGACAGAGCCAGTCGGTGCTCGTGCCCCGACTTTGTGCGTCGCCGAAAACCGTGCAAACACCTGCTCTGTGTGTTGCTGCGCATTCTGAAGCTGAAAAACCGCGAGTTTGCCTCCGTCGATGAAATTGGCGAAGAATACCCAGCCATTGCCGTTGCACTTGGCACCTTGTTTGGACTCCCGGACGCCGCGGCCACCGAAGCCACTGTCGAAGCTCTGCCGCCAGAAGACATGCCGCCAGAAGACATGCCGCCAGAAGACATGGGAAAAGTGATCGGAAGTTCTGAAGTGGGAGATGCGGCGGCGGCGCAGGAATCGAAAGCCGGAGAAGAGTCGGTCGTGGTTGCAACCCTTTCGCCTCCTCCGCCGCCGCCGCCCGCAGAAGAGGAAACTTGTCTTATTTGTCTGCTGGACTTTGCGCCGCCACCGATTGTCGCTGGATGCACTACCTCGCCGGACGCACATTTGTACGCACGTTGCAACAGTATCTGCAGCCGATGGCTGGGTCACCAAGAGTGTCTGTCCACATGGTTCGCGCGTTCCAACAAATGTCCTCTCTGCAAGGGCCAGCAGCAGCGACAACTTGGTCATGTGCGCATTGAATCATCAAGCAATCGTTACTCGTCCGCACCGAGTTTGACCGTGGACCAATTGCAAGCGAACGATACGACCACTGCCATCGACGATGCACTCTTCTTTTCCATCGAAGAAGATTAGTTACGTCGCACCTGCACATGAACACTCACACGAACAGCCGGTGCAACACAATTAATTCATTGCACATTCTCTCATTCTCTTTTTGTTTGTTTGTCTGTTGTTTTTTTTCCTGCACGTGTAATCGGTTGAAATCAAAAACAAACCAAACGCAACCAAACATGTCACTTTCTTCTTCCTCTGCATCTTCTTCTTCTTCGTCCGCGCCGGTCGAGGCAGTAGCGTCAGACGCCCTGTTTTTTGACGTGCAACAAAAAACGGACAAGCAACACATTCTGGACAATCCGGACACTTACATTGGGTCGGTGGACAAAATCGATGCCGACGTCTGGGTGTTGAATAGCGCGAAGGATGGCATCGAAGCGCGCACCATCTCGCACGTGCCGGGGTTGTTCAAACTGTTCGACGAGGGCATCGTGAACTGCCGCGACCACGTGGTGCGCATGGAACAACTGTTGTTGGCCAAGGTGGAGAACGCCGTGCCGGTGCGCCGCATCGAGGTGGACATCGACCCGTCGGATGGCACGGTCACCATGACCAACGACGGCAATGGCATCGACGTCGTCCAGAAAGAGGGAGTCTGGGTGCCGGAGTTGGTGTTCGGGCATTTGCGCACGTCGACCAACTACAACAAGGACGAAAAGAAAATCGTCGGCGGCAAGAATGGGTTCGGGTTCAAGTTGGTGCTCGTTTGGTCTACCTACGGCCGTGTGGAAACGGTCGACCATATCCGCGGCTTGAAGTACGTGCAGGAGTTTGGTCCGAACCTGGAGAGCATCGGCACGCCGTCTATTACGAAGAGCAAAGTGAAACCCTACACCAAAATCACCTTTCGCCCGGACTATGCGCGCCTGGGGTTGATGCCCGAACGGTTGTCGACAGACATGATGGCTCTGCTGGAACGACGTATTTACGACATCGCCGCCATCACCGAGAAGAACATCACCGTCAAATACAACGGCGCGACAGTGCCCATCAAGAGCTTCCCGCAGTACATCAATCTCTTCATCGGTGACAAACAGCAGGCTGCGCGCGTGTACGAGGAGAGCAGTCCGCGATGGGAGTTTGCCGTGGCCCTGAGTCCCACGAACGAATTCCAGCAAGTGTCCTTTGTGAACGGCATTCACACCGCCAAGGGCGGCAAACACGTGGACTACATCATGTCGCAAATTGTGCAGAAAGTCGGCAAGCTGATTGAGAAAAAAAAGAAAATCAAGGTGGACGCCAACACCATCCGCGGCCAATTGATGTTGTTCCTGCGCTGCGACGTGGAAAACCCGTCCTTCGACAGCCAGACGAAGGATTTCCTCACCACGCCGTCCAAGCAATTTGGATCCACCTGTGTGGTCAGCGACAGCTTCATCGAGAAAGTGGCCAAGATGGGGGTCGCAGATTCGGCTTGCGCCCTCACGGAACTGCGCGAAAACCGCAAGGCCAAGCGGGAGACCGACGGGGTGAAAACGCGCACCGTGCGCGGCATCCCCAAGTTGCGCGACGCCAATTTGGCGGGCACCCACCAGTCGCATCTCTGTACGTGCATGTTGGTCGAAGGCGACTCCGCCATGGCGGCCGTCATGTCCGGCTTGTCGTCGCAGGACCGCGACTACTACGGCATCTACCCGATGAAGGGCAAAATCCTGAATGTCCGCGACAAATCGGTCAAGAAGATGTCGGACAATGCCGAAATCGCCGACATCAAGCGCATCCTCGGGTTGGAGTCGGGGCGCGCATATCGCACCGTGGAGGAAGTGCGCGCCTCCTTGCGATACGGACGGGTCATGTTTTTCACCGATCAAGATTTGGACGGCAGCCACATCCGCGGGCTTGGCATCAACCTGTTTGCCTCCGCCTGGCCGACCTTGGCGCAACTGCCGGGCTTCATTTGTTTCATGAACACGCCGATTTTGAAGGCGCGCAACGGCAACCACGTGTTGCCATTCTACAACATCGGCGAATACGAGCAGTGGAAAGAGCAAGGCGGCGACCACCATGGACATTGGACGGTCAAGTACTACAAGGGGTTGGGAACCAGCACGCGCGAAGAGTTCCGGGACTATTTCCGCAACAAGAAGATTGTGGAATTCTTCGCGACGGAGCAGAGCGAAGATGCTATCGACCTCGTGTTCAACAAGGAGCGCGCCAACGACCGCAAACGCTGGTTGGAGAACTACGATCGCACGCGCTATCTGAACACCAGCGCCCCGCGCGTTTCCTACGAAGACTTTGTGCACCACGAGATGATCCACTTCTCCAAGTACGACTGCGCGCGCAGCATCCCCAACATGATGGATGGCTTGAAAATCTCGCAGCGCAAAATCTTGTTCGGGGCCTTCAGGAAGAACTTGACCCGGGAATTGAAGGTGGCGCAGTTCGCGGCCTATGTCTCGGAGCATTCGTGCTACCACCACGGCGAGGCCAGTCTCAACGCCGCCATCGTCAACATGGCGCAAGATTTCGTCGGCGCAAACAACATCAACTTGTTGCTGCCCAATGGTCAGTTCGGCACGCGTCTCAGTGGCGGCAAAGACAGCGCCTCGGAGAGATACATTTTCACGCAATTGAATCCACTCACTCGCACCCTGTTTCCCAAGCCCGACGATGCAGTGCTGACTTACCTCGACGACGATGGCAAGCGCGTGGAGCCGCTCTTCTATGCGCCCGTCATCCCCATGGTGCTGGTGAACGGTGCCGAGGGCATCGGCACGGGGTTCAGCACCAACATTCTTTGCTACAACCCGCTGGCGCTGATCGACGTGTTGCGCGATCGACTCTTGCCCGAGGCCGACGACACCGTGTTTGACGAACCCACCTTTTTGCCGTTCTACGATGGCTTCACTGGCACGATCACGCCGCTGTCCGAGAACAAATTCCTGGTGCGCGGCAAGTACGAGGTTTTGGACGAAAACACGGTGCGCGTCACGGAGTTGCCGGTGGGCGTGTGGACGGAAACATTGAAGCAGGTGACGGAAGAACTCATGGACCCCGGTGTGGACAAGGCGGGCAAGCGCATCGCGCCGATCGTGGCGGACACCAAGGAATCCAATACAGATTTCACGGTGCAGTACGACATCATCTTCCACCCGGGCAAGTTGCAAGAGTGGATGGCGGAACCGGCGGAACATGGCTGCAACAAGCTCGAAAAGATGCTGAAGCTGTACAAGACGCTCACGTCGACCAACATGCATCTCTTCGACGAGGAGGAACATTTGCGCAAATTCGACACGGTGGCCGACGTGTTGCGCGCCTTCTATCCGGTGCGTCTGCGCTTGTACGAGGCGCGCAAAACAGAGATGTTGCGTGTGTTGGGCCAACAACTGACGTTGGTCAGCAACAAGGTGCGCTACATCCAACGGGTATTGGACGGCACGATTGACTTGCGCCGCAAAACCAAAGCTGAGATTGACATCTTGCTGGCATCGCACGGATTGGACCGCATCGGCGGCACCAATGACACCAATGGCGCCAATGAAGAGGAAGACTCTTCTTCTTCTCCTTCCTCTTCCACAACTATCGTCGAGGGGACCTACCAGTACCTCACGCGCATGCCGATGGATGCGGTGACGGTCGAGAATGTGACCTCGTTGCTGGCGGAGGAAAAAGACCTGGATCATCGCATGGTGGTATTGCGCAACACTTGCGCCGAACAGCTGTGGCTGAACGACCTCGACGAAGTGCGCGCGAAGTATCTCCAGTTTGTTGCCGACAAGAAACAGCGCTGGGAGAATGCGATGCGCCAGGAACAGGACCAGGAACAAGAATCCGCAGAAGATGGAGAGGACCGCAAACGTTCCAAGAAAACCAAGGCAAAGGGCGCCGCTGCCACCGACGCCGCAAACTCCAAGACTCCCGCAGTCAAGCGCAGTCGCAAAGCATGATGATGCATGTGGACGGAGGGAAACAAAAGGTCATGGTCTTTCCGTAGAGATAGTTGTCATGATTTGTCATTGTTTGTTAGCGGTAGTTGAAACGTAGGTGGTTAGTGATGTTGTTGTAAGAATGAGTAAGAAAGAAAGAGTGAATAAAAGCAATTGCACACGAGTTACACATCATGCTTTGTCATGAGTTAACATTGAACAATCGACAATCCATATACAGCACACGGCAAAATATGACACACTGCAAAATATGACACACTTACTCGGCAATTCTATCTGCTGCTCAGCGCTGATAGAGTTGAATGCCTTCAAATTGGGAGCGTTCGTACTTCACGTTGATGTGTCGTTCGAAATACTTCTCTGCTTGGTGCGGGTTGGATACAGACCTTCGCGTGCACAGATTGTAGGAGCGTTGCGCCATGTGTTTGCGATGCACATCGGTCAGGGGTGCGGCATGGCGGGACATTGGAATGTGCAGGTAGGCAATGCCATAGCGCACGGCAGTGGTGCGAATGGCGTACTGCAGCAACAAGTCAGCGATGTGTGCGGATTCGCGGCGTTGCATTTCCTCTGCATCCTTGGCGATGCGTGCGAGAGGTTGGCGGACATCGTCGCTGGCGTACACGTCGGGCACGGTCCAGGTGCGATGTGGAGTAAACAGCGACAATGCATGCACCACCATGGCGTCCCGATTGCCGCGATGCGGCGCCAACTTCAGGATTGCGCGGGGTTGCAGAAGCAGGGAATCCGTGGATTTGGTTTCGACGCATTCCTCGTTGCACACCTGTTCCACTTCCCCCACCGTTGTCGTCACGAGGGGGGTGGACGGAAGACAGAGGCCGATGGTGACATGCAGCGGCGAATGGATTTGCACCGCAAACAAGTTGTGGGTATCGTCCACGAAAGGTGGAAAGGGCGGCATCTCGTATCGATAGCGCGGCACGCGCAGCGCGATCGGCAATTGCGACAGCGGGATACGAAGGTGTTGTTGCGGGTATGTAGAAACACCTGGAACCGAGGACGACGATCGTTTGTCCGTCAGAGACACATTGCTGCACGCCGCCAAGTCTCGAAACGACAAGGCAGTAGCAGCAGCAGACGGGAATACGCGACCCGAGACAGAACCAATCATTTTCGGAGTTTCGATGTTTCGGGTTTTCGTGTGGCCACGTGGAGAGAGGGACCAAACGAAAAGGAACGAAAAGGAATGAAAAGGAATGGAAAGGAATGGAAAGGAATGGATAAGTTGTGTCGCGGCGATGGCGTCGGCGGCAGTATTACACACCTTCGATGCACAATCCATCGCAATTGACCATGTCAGCAGCAGCGTCGGCGGTGAGTGCGAGGACTTTGTCTTTCTTTTCCTTCTTGCGTGCATTGGCTTCTTGCAGGCGCGCGAGGATGATGTCTTGCAACTTCGTCTTCAGATGCATGTTTTGTTCACGCAAGGCGGCGTTTTCGCGCTCCAACATTTCCAGGCGCGCAAAGTCTTCGAATCCCATTGTTCTGCCGCCACCACCACCACCACCAGTTTTGCCATCATACACAGGAGGCATCCCATTCATGGCCAAAAGGGTGTTCACGGTGTCCATGTACTCCTGTTGCTTCTGGTTCAATTGTTGCTGTTGCTGTGCGCGCTCTGTCTTCATCGTGTTCAATTGCGCATTGACGTCGGTCTTGTGTTCGGGTTTGCCTGCGTCGTACGCTTCCAAGGCCGGTCCCATCTCGTCCAGAAGGAAAGACAAGGTGGCGGCGCAACCCACCATCTCTTCCACTTGCACCGACGTATCGTGCACATGTGGATTGCCCTGCACCAACAACTGTCGCTTGTCGAAGGAGTTGTGGTTGTGCGCGATCACGAGGATGGTTTTGCGCGGATCCAGCTGCACCATGGGGACCGTGTAATTCTTCAAAAAGTGCTTCTCTTCCGCCAGCGACGCGCCTTCCTGGAACGATGTTGTGCGGAGCAATGCGCGGCGAAAGGCAAATGTCGCGGCGGTGGCGTGTTGCTTTCCGTGCGGGCCGTACAAAATCATGCGCTTGTTCAAATCGCGGAAGAACATGTACATGGCACTGGACCCCGCGATCATGATTTTGGGGTTTTGGCGCAAGGTCTCCACCGCGTGACTGATGCGCTGCGGAGGATAGTAGTCGTCATCGTCCATGTACACAATCACCTCCCCTTGCGCTTGCGCATTCAACCAATTGCGCTTCTTCCCGATGCTCCATTTTTCCCCATTTGGTACACGCGTGTACCGAACGTTGGGCACCACGCCGTTGAGCAAGTCTTCCACGGAATCTGTGCCGTCATCCAAGACCAGCCACTCGATTTTCTCGGCGGGGTAGTCTTGTTGGGCGACGCAGCGGATGGTCATCGGCCAGAATGGACGGCGGTTGAATGTGGGGGTGCATATGGTCACGGTCGGCACCTTGCTCAATTTCTGTCCATCCTGTTTGCTGCCAGTTGACTGTTGTTGTTGTTGTTGTTTGCCTTTGCCGCCGCGCATGATGTTTCTTTTGTTTCTTGGGTCTTGGGTCTTGAGTGTCCCGTGTTGTTTCTTGCCTGCTTTCTTCCGCCTTTGCCCTGAATCTATGTCGTCCTTGCTCTCCGTTGGTTCTTTTTAAGTGTTTCTTCCAGGTGCATTGCGGATTTCTTCAACGCATCCCATCTCTGGAACGAGAACGGTCGTTTGCTTCCTCCTGGAGACGCGGACCCTCCTCCATGTTGTTGCTGTTGCTGTTGCTGTTCTCCTCCTCCTCCTGCTCCTCCACGCAACGACGAAGGTTTGCCAAACAAGAGATGGTAGATCCATCCATGTCCATCGTTAGCTTGTTCCGCGGGTGTTGGACACTTCTTCGCAGCTTGCGCGTAGCTGCTCAATGGACTGCGCGGCAATCCATCCGCATCCGGGGACGCAAACCAGTCCAGCGAAATCAATCCGACATATATCGCGACAAACGCCACCACCGTCGCCATACCCAGCGCCGTGCCAGTGTTGCGGAACGACCAGTAGACCATAGCCAGTCCCGCCACGCTCAACACGAATCCCTGATACTGGCGGAAGGTTTCTCGCACAAATCCCCATGCCCCCATCTCCATCCCGTCCAACATCCCGACGTATCCCAGCACCGAACACAAACACCACGTGGTCGCCAGCAGCGGAATCAGCGCCGCGAAGGGAAACAAGAGGAAGAAGAGGCAAAAGAACACGGAGCAAAACCACCACGCCATCATGTACTGCACGGGTTGAAACAACGTCACCTCTTTCCACGATCCATCGGCCACTTTGGTGCGAAAGAACCACCGAAAGTGCGCAAAGTACAGATACACGATCACCACGAAGTCCACCAGCCACACCAACAGCGCACCAACGACGGTGAGTATGGGTCCCAACAACAGCAGCGCGGATTCGGGCAACGTTTGATGCAACCCGTTCAACACCGTGCTCATGCATCCATAGTTGAAGGCCGCCGTGTCCTCGAACAGTGACATCCAATACGCCACCAAGAAATGCGCATGTTCACCGGCTTTGTATTGGCGCATCATGTCCAGCAGCCAATGCGCGTCCGGCCACGGAAATTCCAATTTCGCAGACGTGTTGTCGCCCGCGGGGAAGGCGTTCACCGCAATCGGCGACACCGTCGCGCGCAGGTTCGTGAACGGCGCACAGTTGGTGTCGGTCGGCAACAGATTGGCTTGCGCCACTTTGCACACAAACAGGACGAGACTGCCTTGGGCCAAGTACAACATCGTCCCCAAAAACACCAACACCAATCCCGTCAACCACTTCCACAGTTGTTTTCCGAACGTTCCTCCCCATCCTCCTTTTCCTCCTCCTCCTCCTCCTTCCCGACGGTCGCGCATTGCGGAGGAACCATCTAAGTCCATGTCTTCATCTATGTCCATGAGTTGCTGCTGTATGGTTTGCCTGATTTACAAAAACGCGAAACTCCGAGAGGGGGGATTACATTGCGAGCACAAAAAAAATCGGCGCATATACACAACGACACGTCATTCTCCTCCAAAGTTGCAGCTTCACTTTGCCTCCACACTGTCCGCCAACGCTGTCCACCAACACACGCTATCCATGCGCGACAGTTCAACCGTGAAAGTGTTGCTTGTTTTTGCCTGTCTCGTCCTGATCGGGTCGGTGCGCTTCCTCATCCACTGTCTGGTCGACAGCCATGCTGTGCGGCGCGAACCAATGACGGTCGTCAACAACATGAACCGCTGCAACTTCTCCGACGACAACAATCCGTCGGACGTTCCCATGCCGCTGAACACGCCGTACACTTGCCACAATATGTGTGGTCCGCTGGGACAGTGTGCGCGCACTCGCGAAAGTTGTCTGTCGGACAGTGATTGCACCGGGTGTCAGCGCATGGAAGTGTTTCGTGATGAAGAAGTGCGCAATATCCCCAACAACAACTCTCAGGCCCTCAAAGCATTGCCCGTGCAACTGCGACCCATGGAATCCGTTTCCTCATCGCTGGTGAATGCGTTTGGCGCAGAAGGATACGAAGAGGTGAACCACCACGGCAACCGCAAACAAAAGAAGTCGAGCAGTGAACCGATCGTCATCTTCCGCGACACGAAGACGGACACATGGTCCGATACATTCCGGCGCGAACAAGCTCTCTTCGATCAACATTTCCGCCCGCAGAACGTCCCATTCATGCCCTCCTACGCCTACCGCACCACCCTCACCGGCGCATTTCGCGAAGATGGTCCATTCCCCGCCAACACGTGAACTCCAAAAAAAAAGCAACTGTCGCAAAAGCTCATTCCCGACATCCACTTCTGTAAGTCATCTATCTGTCAGTCGGCCAGTCGGCCAGTCGTCAATCATGGGAACAAGCAACAACCTTCTTCCCATGATTTTTTTTGGTTTTTGGAAACACTGGCGTGTTTGTGTCACATTTTGCGGTGTGTCATATTTTGCCGCGCAATGGTGGGAAAGTGTTTAGTGTTTGCCGCCTTTGCGGCGCTTGCTGCGTTTCGCGGGTGCGGCGGCAGGTCCCAAATCCACGGACGTGTTGTTGTTGTTGGTTGTTCCTGTTGCGGCGGAAGTGGCGGAAGGTTTGGCGTCGCCGGTGGAGGAGGAGGAGGAGGCAGTCGCCGCGCGCATCTGTGCGGCCAGTTCAGCTTTGGCGCGGATACGTTCTTTGGTTTTGGCAAGACGAAGACGCTGGTTCAGTTGCGATTCCATGGCGTTCACGTTGACCTTGGCGCCTCCACCCATGCCGGCGGCACCGCTTGCACCTCCGAGTCCCATGCGACTCATCATAGATTGCAGGTTGCCCATGCCGGGCATGCCTTTCATTTTGCGCAACATGTCGGTGGCTTCTTCGATCAGTTCGGACTCTTTCAAGTCGCCGGACTTGATCTTGGCGTCCAGCTTGGACCCCACCGACTTCACCAGCCCCATCAACTTGGCGGGGTTCTTCATCAGTTTCTCAAAGATCTTCTTCATGGCGCCGTCACCATTTTCCCCCGACAGTTCGTCCTCGCCCAAATCCAACTGCAGCGACTCGGCGGTCTCCTCCGCAATCTCCTTGGCCAACTGCCCCAACTTCCCACCCAAGATGCCCGAGATGTGTTCGTGGATGCTCTCTGCGTCGGGCATGGCGGGTCCTTGTCCTTGTCCCTGTCCCTGTCTCTCCGTGTCCGACGAGTCACCTGCGTCTCCATCGCCTCCCGCGCTTGCCCCACTTTCACTTCCAGCAGTGCCCGCGCCAAACATCGATTGGATACGTTCCATGGTTTCTTCCAGCTTTTCGCGGAACACGTTCTCGTCGATGGCTTCGAACAACGAGGCGGTGTCTCCGAAGGACTCCTTGCAGTCCACGTCGGTGATGATGGAGAAGGTGATCAGCTGCAAATACTTCCACAGGGTTTCGCGGGTTTGGTCCGTCACATCTTCCATGTGCCACAGGGCCTTGAAGGAAATGCGCGGCAAAAACTCCGTGTCCACCGTGGACTCGTCGGCGAACATCTCCGCATTCTGGTACAAAAAGTCAAAGAAACGCGGTGGATACTTTTGCTTGCAAAAGTTGAACAACACTTGCACACACTTGCGGCGCGCTTTCTGAAACGCCGCGACGCGGTCGGCTTCCTCCTCGATGTAAGCGTACTGCGCTTCCGTCTTCCAATATCCCTGCACCTTGGGCACCACTTCCGGAAACGTCGTGCACAAATCCGAGATGAAATCGCCGATCACCCGCACAAACTCGTCTGGAATCTCCGACCCGGTGCCGCTTGCCGACGCTTTGCTACCCGCACGGTTGTCGCTACTGCCACTGCCACTGCCACTGCTGCTGCTCATTGCCGACTCGAAACACTGAAAAACACTGAAAAACACTGAAAACACAAAAGAGGACAAACAGACAGAATATTGAGAGATGGAATCACGTGAGTGAAGAATGAAAACGCGCTTTGTTTTAAGTGTGTTTTTTTTTAAATTTTCATGAACATGTTACACGCGTGTGCCAATATACAAAAAAACACAGTCATCGCAAGAACACGTGTTGTGTTGTGGGGTGGGATGGGATCGGGACTACGTGCGCCAGTCGTCTCATGCGGTCACTTGCAGGGAAATCGTGGTGAGGTTTTGGATGTAGCCCATGGTTTTGAGTTGGTTGTCGGCGCCCATGTTGCGAATGGGGTTGCGCAATCGATCGATGGCACTCAAGATGTGCGCGGCATTGGGATTGCCCGCGATGTCTTCGGCGTAGTCCTTCTGCAAGAAGAACTCCATATTGCCCACCGCGATCTCGGCCCCGTACTTGTCTGCAATGAAACTGCGCCAAATCTTCACCAACAACTTTGGATTCGCCTTGCGAATTTGGACGATGGCCTTCTTCGCTGCGAGAATGTCGACGTCATCTGGAAACACAGACTCGATGTCTTCGAGGAACTCTGCAAAGTAATTGTTGAATACTTGGACGAAATTGACGCCGCCGCTGCTCATATTGATCGTGGATGTTGTCAAAAAAACAGATAGAGGGAAACGAACGAAGGATTTGGGTTATGCGTTGAAAGTGTCGGCGCGCTGGATGGGGATTCTTGTGTGCCGCAGGACTTTTGTTTAAATTTGTTTCGGACAGTTCTCATTCGTGCGTTTTGGTTTCACTTCCTCCCCGCCCCCCCTCCTCTTCTGTCTATCCTCCATTCATTCGTCGATCACATGCGCGGTGCGAAGGGACCACTGCGAAAGGACATGTCTTGGTCCCGCTCTTGCTGCAGTTTCTTGATGCGCGCTTCCATAATGGCCTTGCTTTCATCTTCCGACGACCGACGGGAATCTTCGAACATCGATGCACCACCTCCTCCGCCGCCACCAATCCCCGCGGGACCTGCTGCATGCCCTGCATATCCACCGCCACCTGCGCCGCCACTTCCTCCATCCCGTCCAGGAATGTTGCCCGATGTCAAATCTGTGATCATGTACGATTGGTTGCTGCCGACATATCGATGCATTTGGCGCGCGCCTCCATTGCCGGTGGTGTCTAAATCGTGAGGGGATTGATCCAGGAAACTGTACTGGTCCGATACAATGTCCGCCGCGCTGCCGCCAGCCCCGAACGAAAAGGCGACCGGCTCCAAATGGTTCTGCGTCGCACGCTGTCTCTCTGCTTGGAACTTCTGTTGGAAGTATTGCATGATTTGGTCGCCGAACAAGACTTGGCAGTGATCGTTCAGCAACATCAACGCCGGCACCCGCGTGACATTCGTTGGCAACAAAATGTGGTGTCCATTGTCCAACACCACGTACATCTTGCCGTCCGACCCCACCGTGCGCTTGTCCACACACACAAAGTGGGATTCACGCTGCACCGACGGCGATTGAGACAATTGTTGCAATTGCCCGTTGCACGTGGCGCAAAACTTGCTGTAGTAATACACCGTGTTCATGACCACCGCGACACCAACAACAACAAAAAAACTTCAAGGCAGTGTTTGTTACTGTGCACATCAAAAAAAAATTGCCGCAATGGAACGAAGAAACGAAGAAGGGAAGTAGCGAAGAAGCGCCTCGTTTCACTGGCACACATAATCTTTCTGCGCGTATTCTAGTATCAACTTTACCCACGCAAGAAAAAGTGAAAGTGAAAGTGAAAGTAAAAGAAGCAGAAGCAGTAGCAGAAGCAGAAGTAGATATGGCCACACTAGAAAAGGTGCACACGGGGGTGACTCAGCTCACCTTCACCCTCCGCGGCGTCGACGTTTCCTTCGCCAATGCGATTCGACGTACAGTGTTGTCACGCATCCCGGTTGTTGTTCTGCGCACGCATCCGCACGCCGCCGATCGCAGCGTGATCCACGCAAACACCACCATCTATCACAACGAACTGCTGAAGCATCGATTGTCCTGCATCCCGGTGCACGCGCATCCCCACCAATTCCCCGTGGACCAGTATGTCGTGGAGGTGTTGGTGGAGAACGAAGGGGATGTGCCGCGCATGGTCACCACGGAAGATTTTGTGGTCAAACACAAGCACTCGCGGGAAGTAGTTCGGCCATCGGAGTTGCGCCAATTGTTTCCCCCGAACCCACTCACCGGCCAATACATTGATTTTGTGCGCCTGCGACCCTTGCGCGGGGAGCGCATCTTTCTTGTGTGTGACTTTGACATTGGCAATCAGATGGACGATGGATGTTTCAATGCCGCGTGTACGTGTTCCTACGGCATGACCCCGGACAAAGAAGCGCAAGCACGGGCGCGCGAAGCCATCCTGGAGAAATGGCGCGCACAAGAACGAACCGAGTCCGAAATCGAATGGGAACTGTCCAACTGGGAAAAACTGGAGGCCAAACGCTTCGTGCGTCCGCAAAGCTTTGACTTTGTGGTGGAAACCGCGTCGGTGTACAGCAACGCTGAATTGCTGGTGGCCGCCTGCAACATCTTGCGACAACAATGCGAGGAATTGATCAGCAACGACAGCGCCGTCGCGATCCACCCCATTGCCACCCAAGACAAAGGATTTGACTTGCACCTCGAAGGACACGACGCCACGATGTCCGGCATACTCACCTACTTGTGGTGCGAACTGTTTCTCGACAAGCGTATCGTGTTCTGCGCGGCCAAAAAACGCCACCCCCACGATACATTTGTCGTCATGCGTGTCCTCTACCACCCGCGGCTGGAAACAGTGGAAGAAGTGCACGTGCGCGAAGATTTGCGCGAATCATTGCGCGCCGCGATTGCCACCATCGACCAACTCCAAACCGTCTTTCAAACCATCCGTGGGTAAAAATTGCACCCATGTAGTGTGTGTGTGTGTGTATTCACGTGTGTTGTTTTTGTGTGTGTGTGTTTTGTTCTTGTGTCGTGTGTGTGTTTTGTTCGTTGGTTTGTTGGTTGCCTTTTACACTTCGTCGTCGACAAAGACGCATTGTAACTTCGTAACATCTACCCATCCAAAATAATCGGGATCGCCGAGTTTGTCTTCGTCTTCCAATTCCTCTTCTTTGCCTTCCACCACTTTGCCCTCCTCCCCCCTTCTTGATCTCCTGCTTCCGCATCCACGGTCCACCGTGTCCATGAAGTGTCGTATGGCGCAAGAGGCGCGTGCTTGTTGCCACCTCCACGCTTGTGCCACTTGTGGTTGCGCCAAAGTGGAGGATGCACTGAAATGCGACCATCCGGGAAATTGCGCGACGTCAAACCGCAACAGTTGCCGCAGGCTGTCGTCGATGCGCGACACGCGGAAGGTTTCGCGCAAGAGACTGAGGGTGTGATACAGTCGGAGTTGGTATCCGAGTTGTGGGCGGTGCACAAACAGCGGCAACGTGCGTGTCGCGCGCAGATAGCGTTGAAGCGCCTCTTGGTGTTGGAACAAGGCCGAGCGACGATCTACCACGCGAAACAACCAGTGGTCAATCCATTGGCGGAAAAACAGATCCACGTCGCCGGCGGAAGGAATCCAGACATCCCTTTTTCCTCTTTCTCTTTCTCCTTCTCCTTCTCCTTCTCCCCCTTCCCCTTCCTCATCCCCTGCTTCGTCCATTGCAATGTCGACCGAATGATTCGTGGCTGGCCATGCCAAGCTGCGCTCCATCGCACGCCATTTGGCCGCCGGCATGTTGACTTCCAGCACCGAAGACAATCCGCGCAATTCCGACTGCAACCATTCCGCCAAGGGACGCACATTGCCGTGGAACACGGCCGCGTTCATGCGCGCACGCAGCAACATCGTCCCTCGGTTCCCTTTGTGTCCGTCGCCGGACGCAACACCCTCGACATCGTTGTCGCCGCGAGAGGTGTACATCGTCCACTGTCCAGGCACCAAAACCAAGCCCCCCTCGTTGCCGCACAATGCCAACCATTCGTCTTCGGCTGTCTTAACCGAAGTGTCCGGCCCTCCGCTGTTGCCACGAATGGACACATCGTGTGCCACGGCGCGCAACAGGGTGGTCATGGTGTCGTGAGTGACTTCGCGGTTTGCATCGCGCAGTTCTTGGACGATGACTTCGATCGGGGTGTCACGACTCCACTTCTGCGCGGGAAACAGGGCGCGCATGGAGGACGGCGGCTCCGCGGCAGGATCGGGATTGCGCAGGCGACCGTAGTGGATGAAGGCCAAGTACCGCGTGCGTTCGCTGTGATGTTCTTCCCGTTGCGCGGCAGGCAGGAGCGATGCTGGCGTACTGTGTATCTCCGACCACCACTGTGACACACTGGGTGTGGACAGCTGTCGCACCGTGTCCAACATCCGTTGGTAGTCCCGCGCCATAGTGCGCATCGCCGCGCGCGTCTTGTCATCGGCCGTGGCATGAACGTACGGGGATGGAGTGCCGCTGTGAGCAAAGGCGGACGAAGACAACGACGGTATCCATGACGAGACCATCGACAGCGGCGTGGAAGAAGAAGAAGAAGAGGAGGAGGTAGCCGATGAGGTGACCGACGATGGTCGCAATCGCCCCATGGAATCGATGTCACTGCCTGTGCTGGTGCCACCATTGTCATCCATGGCCAATGCCCGTCGCAAGGATTCGGCAATGGTGCGCGCGGCATCATGTCTCTTTTGCTGCAATATGCCAGCCTTCTCTTCTTGCCGCACATCACCCGTCTGCAGATGGCGCAACCATTCTTTCTTCCAAAACTCCTCCACCGGCTGCGCCTTGCTGAGAGAAGAAGAGGAAGAGGGGGAGCCGCCGCCGCCGCCACCGGACAAGAGTGCCGTGTTGCGTTCCACGATGCGGCGGTGCTCCAAGGTTTCCGGCGAGGTCAATTCGATCCGTTTCTGCCGCACCAAGAATTGGATTTCGGTGTTGGGCAGGTACGATTGGGTCAATGCGCGCTCAATCGCTTTCTGCAAGGTAGCAGCCGGCGTCGGGATGGATTTGGACAACAATCCCTTCTTGCGTCTCCATCGTTGCGCCAAACAACTCACGAAACGAATGCACGGGTTGCTTTTGGCCTCCGCGTCCAGAGGAAACCCGCCCAGCGATGGTCGACATGTGCGCGTGCGCACACGCTCAATGGGCAACGGCGGCGACAATTGCAACAACAGCACAATGCCACTGAGCACATGGACGATGAATGTAACCATCTTGTACTCCTGATACGTCCACTTCGAAGAAGACGCCGCGCCGCCGCCGCCGCGCTGTTGTTGCTGTTGTTGACGATGGAAGGCATCCTCGCTCAAACAGTCGCGCATGGCTTGCACGACCCAGCGCCGCAAGGTGGACTGACCAAACTGGAGCGACAGATGGGTTTGTTCTTCCCATCGGCTCAAGATCCACTGCAATTGATCGTCCCACTCAAATGCATGGCGGAGGGTAGACTGATGCGCACCCGCCAAAGTCGCAGGCGTGGACGTGAAGCTTGAGGAAGAGGAGGAAGAGAAGGAAGAGAAGGAAGAAGAAGAAGAAGAAGAAGGATGGAAGGAAGCGAACCACCACGATCTCGCGGATTCCGGTGGTTGGAATTGCAACATACATTGTTCCGTCACCCATCCATTGTCCGTCAGCGCCAAGACGCCCTCCTGGACGCATTCGCGCAACGACCCTTCCGCCAACAAGGCTTCTTCGGCCGCGGCGCGACCCTGTTCTCCTTGGCGCATGGCGGCGAGACAATACCGAAACCATGCCCACGGAAGTACCGGGCGGCTGGTTTGTTTGGAATACAACCACGACGGATCTTCGCCAATGTGCAGCAAGGGAGGGCGCAGACGCGATTGCATCCAATGCACCCAGCGGCGGGGACAAGTGTGCGGCGCAAAGTCCGCGGGCGGTTGGTCGGCCAAGACATCGTCTGTTTGTAGGCGCGCAAGGTCCGCGGACATGGACTCGGTGGGTGTGCGGATCCACCAACTGGGCACGGCGACGGTGCGGCGGAAGGAGGCCATGCGGCGGCCGTCGACGTACTCTTTCAAGCCGTTGCGCAAAAACGCATCCATCTCCGCGCGCGAGTGTTCAAACTCCATGTCGAAGGCATCCAACATATCCCTGACCAATTGTTCCTTCCAGCGTTCCCGCGCCGACATTCCTTCCCCTTCTTTTCCCCCTTCTCCTTCCCCGGACGCCAACATGCAGGATACTTCCGCACCAATGCCCCCGGCCAGCGACAACGATGTGTCGGTGTCCACAACCCACTCGTTGCCCGCGCGTCGAAACACCCGTCCGTCGTGGTCAATCGTCGCCAAGTCGCCGTCCACCACGCGATGCTTGCCGTACACCAACAAATCCACGCGGCGCTCCACTTCTTCCTCGGAAACCTCCTCCCCTTTACCCTCTCCCTCTCCCTCTCCCTCTCCCTCCTTCATGTTGCGACTGGACCGCATGGCCGACATCACTGCATCGCGCGCACTTGCTTCGTCGGTCTCGTTGTCCAGGACAGACTGGAACCGCGCTTGCAATTCGTGCAGCTCGCGACGATCCGCCGCGGTCAAGTCGCCATAAATGACGTGCTCCACTCCTTGGTCTTCGTGCATTGCCGTGGCACTCGCGTACCGCTTCACCACCTTGCCACTGCCCGCACACGACGGTGACAACCCATCCCCGTCTTCCGAGCCCTCCATATCTTCCATGTCCTCCGTACCTTCTGCGTCCTGGGATTCCTGCCCATCGCTGCCCCACATTTTTTCGGCGAGGGCGGCACGTCGGGTGAGACGTTGGACGCCGAGGGAGATGGCGAGCGTGAAGAGCGCGGCGTGGTCCATGGTGAGCATGCGACAGAGACATTCGTCGCCAGTCAGGGGGGTGCTGCGTTCCACGGCTTCAAGTCCGTAGCCCAGTCGGTCGTGGCGCAACAGGTCGGTCAGCGAGAGCGCATGTCCTTCGTGCAGCAGGTTGGATCCATGTTTGGGCACCGTCTGGGCAAGCAACGGCGGCATCCGCGGCATCGGCTTTGTCTTCTTCATCCATTTCGTGAGTCGCTGTGCAAAGGACTGCGCAGTGCGGCGCAACTGATGTTCGTGCTCCGACCACGTGTCGATGGACTCCTGGACAAAGCGACGCATGCGACGCTCCATGCGCACGGACAGGCGAGTGGGATCCACCGTCCACATGCGCATGCGCGCGGCCACGTCAAAGACTGTGAACAGCAGCGGCAACAGCGGCTTGCACTCCCGCCACAATTCGGATTCAGTCGCAGGGAACCACAAGGGTATGCCTTTCGCCCCGACCGGCAAATGGGCCGGCAAGGTGGGATGGAACGCTTGTTGCAAGGTGAGGGTGCGGCGACCAAACCATCGCTGCAAAGGGGTCCAGTGATGCGCCGTGTAGATGCGTCGCGACAGGGGTGCGCCAGGTTGAAAGGCGTCCATCGACTGCACGAATGCCTGGGGAAGCACCACCACCGAATCCACCGCCAACACCTCCGGCGCCGTGCGCACTTGGAGTTCGCCGAAGACGCGCGTGGTCACCACTCCTCGCTGTACCATGGAAGATTGAAAGTCATGGTCTTGCAACAAGATCGCAGTCGCAGGAGTCGCGGTGCAGACAGGGGAGGAAGCGGCAGCGACAGTGGAAGTCACAGAAGAAGTTGCGTCACCACCATTCCCCCCCATCAACACCATGCCGGAACGAGAGGCTTGAGTCAGGGAAGGTGCCGGAGATGCTGCTGTCGCAAACACTTGCGGAGACAGAAAGCGATGCCACGCCCCTAGTGAAAAGACGGCGTCCAATTGGCGCAAGTAATCTCCGTAATCGAAGATGCGATTCGCAACGGTGGTGGGCAAGGAGTACACCCAGTCGACGGTGGACGCAGCATGCACGTTCCACGGCAAATCCAGCAACTCGCGCGCAGGGTCCTGCGCGGCAAACAAGGTTTTTTCTTGGTATGACACCACCGGAATCATCCAGCGCGGAGGGGCATGTCGCCAACGGTCGCCCATGCGTGGCGCGTGCGCAAATTCTCCCACAAACCGACCGAAGGAATCGCGCAACACATCCGATTGCCGCAATTGCGTCAAGGTGCGCCATCGCTCCATGCTTCGATGAAAGTCTTCGGCAAACCCAGGGTCGGACCATTCCCGATATCTCTGCGCCAAACATTCCTCCTCGTACAATCGCGCAAATCCCCGATCGTCCGCAATCCAGGGATCCAACGGCGCTTCCGTGCCACGACACAAGTCGAAATGTTCCGACGACATCTCTTTCGCGAACGTGGTGTTGGTTGTTGTCAACGAAGCAAAGGGAGAGGACATGTCGGCAACATCTGCAACATTGGCGGCATCGGGAGAGACGACCGCGACCATGTCTTCCCCGTCTTCCAAGTTGGATCGAACATCCACGCCGCCTTCTCCATCTTCTGCTGCTGCATCTGCTTCTCCATCTTCTGCTGCATCTTCTTCTCCATCTTCTGCTCCATCAACTTCTCCTTTCGTGTGGGGGGCATGCGCAAGAACGGTCAATGCGCGCAGTCCCAGATGCTCCGGGATACCTTGAAAGCGAAAGGGGATGTATATGTGTTCGTCTTCTTCGTGTTCGTCTTCTTCGTCTTCCTTTCCGTCTTCTTCCCCTTTCTTCCTTTCTTCCTTCCCTTCTTTGCGGCGGCGGGAAGGAATGAGTCGCACACGGATCCAATCTTCTTCTGGATTGACATCGGTGATGTATCCTTCTTCTTCGAAGGTGGCAAAGCGCAAGGCAAGGTGATCGCCTTCCGACAGGCCGCGCTGGAGCACGAAGGATTTGGTGCCGGGACGTTCCACGATCTGCACATCCTGGATGAGTGGCGAGTGGGGCACTCCGCCATCGCGCACAGAAAAACGATATCGCTCGTCGCTTTCCACGTCTCGGATTTTGGCCACGTGGTCGCCATCCACATAGTACACCTCGAAGGTTTTGCCGCGCAACTCCGGGATGGATGTCTGCAACGTGATTTTGTCGCCCAGTTGCACATGGTTCCACTCGGAGGGCAAGGATGACGACGACGTGATGTGTGTCGGTGGACTCATGTTCGACTGACTGTGTTTGTTGGTTTGTTTGGGTTTGACTTTCCGTGGCAGGTCGCGGTTGGTGTTGCAGCTCGGAGACAACCTTGTCTTAATGTGTGCGAAGATATTAAAGTGGAACACAAAACTCTCCGGTTGACATCACGTGTCTTTTTTCTCCGCGGTGGATAACGACGGACACAAACAACCCATCCTCATCCATCTTCACTCTTTCTCTTTCTCTTTCTCTTTCTCTTTCTCAATCATGTGGCTGACGCTCACCAACGATCGCAGGGTGCTGTGGTACGCACTGGTGTTGTTTGTTCTTTCTTACGCGGCGATTGTGGTTGTGCGCCCCAAGTGTTTCTACCGACAAGATGGTAGTCTGCGCACCTTTGGCGTTGGGTACCAAGAGAAGACCATTTTACCACTGTGGCTTGCGGCAATCCTGCTCGGCTTCCTCGCCTACCTCGCCAGTCATGCATGGATGCGCTTTTTCGTGCGTGGATGAAAGTCATGGTTCGAGTTGCGTGTGGTGCGGTTAGGATTGGGGTTCCCATTGGATGAGGCACTTAGAAACATGCGGTCGTTGACGACTAACCCTCGTTCTTCTTGTTTTGAAGTTGTAGTGATCGGAAGTTCGCCTCGCGAAAAAAAAACGTCAACCACCATGAGTTTTACGCCCACCCAACACCAATTGTCGGTGCATGCGGACATCCGCGCCAAATTGTTCCACTTCCATGCTATTCGCAAAATCCCCAATCTGTTGTTCCATGGACCTTCGGGTTCCGGCAAGCATGTGTTGGTCCACGAATTCATCCAAGAAATTTACCACCACGACAAGGACCTGATCAAGAAATTCGTCATGCACGAAAACTGCGCGCACGGACGCGGCATCAAGTTCATCCGCGACGACTTGAAATTCTTCGCAAAGACGCACATCCAGAGCCATTGCGGCCAACAATTCAAGACAGTCATTCTGCTGAACGCCGACAAGTTGACGATGGACGCTCAGTCCGCGCTGCGACGTTGCATCGAATTGTTTAGCCACAACACCCGCTTCTTCCTCATCGCGGAAAACAAATTCAACATCATGAAACCCATCCTCTCGCGCTTCTGCGAAATCCACGTGCCGCCCGCTGTGTGGCGCAAGGTGCCCGTCCACCTGCACCAACACCACATCCGGCGGTCCTTTGCCCTGCGCGAACATCGCCGCCACCGGGTGGAATGGTTGAAGAAAGAATTGCTGTCCTTCGCCGCCGTGGCCGCCCCACACAACGTAGTGACCATGGCCGCGCAGTTGTACGAACGCGCCTATGCTGCGGTGGATGTCATGCAGGTGTTGAAGGAAACCAGCTTTGCGCCAGAGACCTTCGTCGACGACCCCAGTCGCCGATGGGAGTTGCTGCTCTGCATGGAACGAGTGCGCCGCGAATTCCGCAACGAGCCATTGTTGTTGCTGTTTTTGTTGCACCACTGGCTTCTGGTGAGTTCAGGAACCTCCTTGGAAAATATCGCTTTCATGTAACGCCGGTGTCCTCTTCTTCCGTTGCCTTTCCTTTTTCTTCTCTTCCCCTTTGCCTTTGCCTTCCCTTCTGTTCCCAAATTGGTTCGGTTCCGAGTTCTGAACACCATGGACGATTTCAATGTCAGCGCACTCCATGATTCCAAGAACGAGTGGACGGCGCGTCTGGTGCAAACGTTGACCCCGCACATTGTGGATGGCTTCAAATCCATCTTGGCGGAGGCCGTGAAGACCTGCCGCGACAGCCACGAATATGAAAAATACCTCATGACCTTCCAAAACTTCTTGTCGCGGGTGCCAAAATGGAACCCGTCCATCATCGAAACGGAGCGCAAGCGCATCGTGGAGAAGTCGGGGTGTCACTACCTGGAGGATCTGGTGACGTGCGTGCACATTATCCAGCTGAAAATCCTCACGATGATGCGCGTGGGCAAAAAGCAGAAGAAGGTGAACATCAACATCCCCAAGTTGGACGACTTCATCCACGAATGTTACAGTGCGTGTGCGCGCAAGTTGTACACCGCAGTCTATCTGTTCCAGATCGACGTCGCGCCACTGACCAAACAGAAGAACATGCGCGAAGTGGAAATCATCGTGCAAGAATGCATCATGAAAACCCTCCGCGACAAAATCCCTGTTGCACCCATCCTGCGCGCATACCTGGACGAAAGCGTCGAGGAGGACGTCGTGGAGGAGGTCAAGGAACAAATCGTGGAAAAACCCATGCCAGTCGAAATGTTGCCGGCGCCGACGCAGCCTGCTTCCGTGATTTCCACCTCTTCCGCCGCAACCGCCACCCCCGCCGCCGCCGCCGCCGGACCAACCATCTCCTTCAACGATCTCGATTACGTGATGCCCGCGAACGGAAGCGAAGCCACCTCCGTGCCTGCGTCGAAAGACCTGGATCGATTGGAACAAATCAGCCAGGAGCGCAACCAAATGCGCAAGATGATGGAGATGGAAGAGATGAGCGACGAGGACGAACCTCCTCTCGTCTTTCTCGACTCCACCCCTTCTGCTGGAGGCAACGGTGGCGGTAGCAGCGGCGCATTCCTCTCTGCGGATGACTTTCCTGAACTAACATTGGATGACATCGAATCGCTGTGATAAACGAACAAACAAACAAACAAACTTTACCACGTAAGAAAACAAAAACACGCGACATTGCGCGGTCCAAACCAAAAAAAAACAACAAACGATTTGCACGATTAAAGACATGCTTACACAACACTTGCAATCGCGCAAATTACATACACACCTCCCTGATCTAACCTTCACACAACACACAACACACACAATCATGCACGCCAACAATGCTGAAGTACAT
>JACCDQ012249886.1_pt1 | contig 39667 bp, 63 predicted proteins | sample 7446031 | NCBI WGS metagenome assembly JACCDQ01 (sample SAMN15323442, study PRJNA562643) | freshwater metagenome | isolation source: river surface water | place: USA:Blue River Watershed | collected 2017-08-17 | reverse complement strand
GTCAATTTCGTAGAAAGTTGACTTTAGGGGGTTGTTAAGTACAATAAAAAAACCTTCAAAAAAGGAAAAGGAAAAAAAATGAAAAAAGCTCCAAAGCAGATCATGGGATATATTGACAATCCCTCGACCTGGGACAAAAAAGCGTTTGAGACTGCGATCCGAAATGAAGTTGAGTTAAGCTCTGGGGAACTTTCCCCTACGCAAGAACTCTTGGTGGGAATGTTGGTGATGACTGTCCAGACTTTGCTGGATGCTCATTGCGCGGTTAGCCAAGAGGGTTATATTTATAAATACAACGCAGGTGAGGCGGTTAGTGCCCACATGAAAGTCAGGACTGAGTGCCTGGACAAATGCGTTAAGCTAATGCGTGAATTGGATATTGCCAAAGTTAAGAAACTGACCACGGATGTAGATGAGTTATTCGCCACTACTTGAGCCAGCGTTTCAATATGCCACCTCGGTAACTCGGGGTGACATTAAGGCTTGTGAAGATGTTAAGTTAGCTTGTCAGCGATTCTTAGACATGGCAGAGCGCAAGGACGCTCCCTATGAGTTTGTTCCGGCTAAAGTTGACCACATTCTCAAGTTCGTAAAGTTCTGCAAACACATTAAGGGGCCAGATGCGGGAAGACCAATTGAGTTGGCTCCGTTTCAGGTTCTTTGGTTAGCGGGTATTTATGGCTTTAGGATGAAGTCAGACCACAGTAAAAGGTGGGTGACTGATGTAATTCTGTTTGTGCCTCGTAAGTCTGGAAAGACAACCCTAGCGTCAATTGTGGCTGCTTATGAGTTGCAGTTTGGGGAAACTGGCGCTGAAGTCTTTACTTTGGCGACCAACCGCGAACAGGCTTCTATTTGCTTTGATTCCTCAAAGGCGATTATTGAAGGAATGGATGCTCAGTTAAAGAGCAGGTATCAGCTTTACCGAAGCGAAATAAAGAAAACCGGAGATTCGACTTCTACCTATCGGGCGCTGTCCAGAGAAAACCGCAAGACTGGTGACGGTAAAAACCCGTCCGTTGCGATGATTGATGAGGCGGCTCAGATCACGGAGCGAACCAACATTGAGGTTTTGCATTCCGGCATGGGGGCGCGAAAGAACCCTCTGCGGATTTATTTGACTACCGCATCCTTCACCAAGGAAACCAAATTTTATGAAGACCTGAACCACTTTAGGCAGGTTCTTAGGGGCGCGGCTGAAGATACCTACAAGTGGTTTGGGTTGCTTTACTCAATTGACCCAGGCGATCAATGGGCAGACCCTGAAACTTGGGGCAAAGCCAATCCGATGTTGGGTATCTCTGTGACCACAGAGCATATTCAGCACATGGCAGAGGAAGCTCAAAGTAAGCCAGCAAGTCTTAACGAATTCCTCTGTAAGCAACTTAACATTTACGTTAGTGCTAATGCTGCCTGGATTGATCGCAGGTATTGGGATGATTCAATTTCTGCCATGCCCGAAGACAAGCCAGAAGCCACATTCTTAGCGTTTGACTTGGCGCATAGTCGAGATTTGAATGCGGTCTGTACGCTTCACCGATATGGCGAAGAAGATTTATACGCCAGGTTTAAGTTCTTCCTGCCTGAAGATTCCTTAGACCTTATTCCAAATCACTACAAATCTATTTTTACCCAAGCTATCAATTCTGGCATTCTTCAGTTAACAGAAGGCAACGTAACTGATATTAACCAAATTGAATCGTATATATGTAATGAAGCAGAAAAATATAATATTAAAGAGGTGGGTTTCGACGCCTACAATGCCGCTGCTTTAGTTGCCAATTTATATAGTAAGGGTTTGCCAGTTAAAAAAGTTGGACAGGGTATGGCGGTTCTATCCAATCCGTCTAAGACTGCTGAACAGTTGATTATGAAAAATGCCATTAAGCATGATGGTAATCCGTTTGTCGGTTGGCAACTGGGTAACTGTGAGGTTTATACAGACGTCAACGGAAATATTAAAGTTAGAAAAAACGAAGCAGACCCATCAGCAAAGGTGGACGGGATTATTTCGCTGATTATGGCGTTGCATTGCCACCTTGATAACGTATTTGTGTCAGATTCCTATGGCATTCGTTTATTTTGAAGCGTAAAATAAAGAAAAGCGAGGTGAATCATGGGAATTCTTGATATTTTCAAGCGCAAAGAAGTCAAAAAAGACGAAGCAAATACCTTGTTTGGTATGACTGCGCTTGGCAACAATTTGCTGATTGCTGCCGGAAAAGAACCAGATACTCCTTACGCTCAATTACTTTACGTCACAACTGGAAGCTCTACCAATGCAGGGCGTCCGGTGGATATGTCCGTTTTGTCGCGGAATTCCACGGTTATGGCTTGCGTTGGCGCAAAAGCTCGGGCGCTTTCCCAATTGCCTATCCGCATCATGGCCCAGGCTGATGACGGTTCCTATGTTGACGCTATCAAAAGCCCCGAGGTGGGACGCAGGGACAAAGACAAGGCGAAGTCTGTCTATAACCTGTTGATGAATCCGAATAACTTTCAGTCTCAATACGAATTCTGGTATCAATGGCTGATGTGGTATGAGTTAAGCGGAGAGGCATTTACGCTTTGGTGGAGAAAAGACCAAGAGAGTTCTACCCAGACTCCTTTGGAAATGTACATTCTGGATTCGACCCTGATTGCTACGACAATCACGCCAACTCGTTATCCGACCTACCGTTTGGCGACTCCTTCCTACGGGTTCAATAAAGACCACCAGCTTTTGTCGCACCAGATCATGCACGTTAAAGAAATGGCGTGGCAAGGTTCTGCGGGTTTTAACAAAGGTATCTTGGCGGCTGAACTTGTTGGTTTGGATCAGGATATTGACCTGTACGCCAACTACATCATGCTGAACGGCGCTAAACCGTCCGGTATGTTCGTTACCGAACAGGTTATTCCTGACGCTAAATATAAGGAAATCGCTGCCAGACTGAAAGAGGCTTGGGCGGCTATGACCGGAAGCAAGCAATCCGATCCGTCTAAAGCGGGTCAGGGTATGCTTTTGGATCAGGGCATGAAATACCAACCCTTGGATATGTTAACCCTCCAAGACGCTGACGCTGCCAAACTTAAAGAGCAAACCATGAAGCGAATCTGCGGTTTGTTTGGGGTTCCTCCGGCAATGATCGGTATTGCAGACCAAAAATATAACAATACCCAAACGATGCTGGATGAGTTCTATAAATCCACCATGTATCCCACTTTGGTGAGCATTCAACAAAAATTAAAGCAACATTTGTTCAACGGCTACCCGTCCCTGACTGTGGAATTTGACACTCGGAACTTCCTGAAAGGCGCTCCGTTAGATCAAATGAACTTTGTCACGGCGGCAGTTTCAAATGGGATTATGACTCCCAATGAAGCGCGGGAATATCTCAATATGCCCAACCTAGACAGTGCTGATGAGTTATTGGACGTTAAAGGCAAAGATAAACCGATTCCTGGCAGTAGCCCACAGGATACCGGAGGCGGTGGCGGCAATCAAACGAAGAAAATGAATATCGGCAAATAAAAATGTCCGTTATTTTTCGAGTTGTGATAGCATCATTGGCAACATATAAGCCAAATTCGCCACCTGCTCCGAAAAGAGGTCGGCCTCCTAAAATAATAGACGATATTGACCGAACTAAAGTCGATGAGGTAATCCATGACCAAAAATCTAATGATGGTATGCGAGGCAAAACTCGCAATCGAAAAAAGCGACGAACCGAGTGGAAAGATTGAAGCTCGCGTTACTACTTGGGGCGCTCGGGAAGGCGCTGACGGTCGGCGCTTTAATTACCAGCCAGAAGGTTTTATGGATTGGGCTAAAGAATTCTCTAAAACTGGTCGCCCTCTACCCATGTTTGTCAATCACGATGCTGACGCAATTCCCGTTGGTGAGTGGACTTCTTTTGAGTTTGATGATGATGGCATGACCGCTTCCGGTCGCCTGTATGTCAACACCACAACTGGCTCTGACTTGTACCAAGTAATGTGCGAATCCCCCAATATGTTTGGTGGCGTTTCGGTCGGCGCTTACGCTGAAGAATATCAATGGGTCAAAGAAGATGGCACTCCTTATCCTGCCGGATCAGGGGATTACTACGATGATGGTTATTTCCAAATCACCAAAGGTGGATTGCGGGAGGTGTCTGTTGTGATGTATCCAAACAATCCGATGGCTGAAGTACAAAAATTGGAGTTCTTCCGCGAGGACGGGACTGCTGATCTCAAAGTTTTAGAAAGTGCCTTGCGTGAAGCAGGGTTATCTAAAAAAGATGCGGTCGCTGCCGCATCTACGTTCAAGAAAGTTTTGGAACAGCGTGATGCTGTTAAAGAACATATTGAACCTGCGCCGACTCAGAGCGATTCTGATGCGGAAGCGACCGAAGCTGACATTATTGCGGCCCTCGAGGAACGCGAACTTGTCAAAATCCTAACTCAACGAATCAAAGGTTGAAAAATGTCTCAAATCATTGAAAAACTGGACGCTATTGAAGCCGCTAATATGGCTAAGATTGCAGAAGTGACCGAAGCCGCTAAAGCTGAAGTCGAAGCCGCTAAAGCAGAGTTGACCGAAAAGGTTGCTGCTCTGGAGGCTAAAGTTGCCGCAGTGCAAGCCCCCCAAATCATCAAAGCGCCCACCAAAAGCGTTATTGTTGAGGCGAACCGCGCAGTTAAAGACCAACTGAAAGCCTACTTTAAAGAAGGCGGTCGGATGGAAAAAGAGTTGAAGCTCTTTGAAGACGAAGCACAATACGCTGCGTACATGAAAGAAGCCTCGGCTCTGACTGGCGGTGGTGACGGTTTCGGTGGTCGTACTGCTTACGATCCCGTGTTTGTTGCTCTGCGTTTGGCTAACCCTCTGCGCGACATTTCTCGCGTTGTGGCTACTGATGGTTCTTCCTATCAGTTCCGCGCTAAGACGGGTAACGCTGGTGCAGCTTTTGGATATGCAATCCAAAACAACGGCGCGGCTACCACGGAAAGCACGACCATTTGGCAATTGGTGCTGCAAGACATGAACGTCCAATTCCCGATCCGTACTGCGGCTCTGGATGACATTGATGGCTTGGAAGCAAACGTCATTAGCGATATGCTGCTGGAATTTGCCCAGTTGGAAGCCCAGTCGATGATTCAAAACAACGACCAGGGTTCGACCTCTCTGCCTTACGGCGGTTCTAACGGTCTGCGCGGTCTGGATCAGTACGGTGGTGCTAATGCTACCTATACTGGTGGCACGACCTCTACGGCTGCTTATGGCTCGTCCGGCACTGGTTCTTCTAGCGGTCTGCACTCGCTGGCAACCTATGACCAATTGACCACGAACGGTAACACTGTTGGCGCAGCTAACATCACTTACCAAGACGTTGTCAACTTTGTCTATGCTCTGCCGCAGCAATACTGGACTACCAGCGCACGTTTCATGATTAACCCCGTTCTGCTGTCGCAGATTCGCGGTTTGAAAGACAACAACGGCACTCCGATTTTCGAGCGTATGCACCCCCTTGCAGAGCCTGGTATCGTTGGTAAGTTGTTGGGCTTTGACGTTGTCGTGAACAAGTACGTTGACACTCCGAGCCAAACCTCCACTGGTTCCGCTGGCACGACTAGCCTGTACCCGATGTATTTCGGTGACTGGGATCGTGGTCATACCATCGTTGATCGCCTCAACATGGTTATGCGACGCTACGACCAGACGCTCCCAGGATATATCACATATTTTGGCGAAAAGCGTTTGTGCAACTCGGTTCGCGATCCGTTCAGCATCGTGCGTTATCGCTCGACTGGCACTGCGACCTAAAAAGGGTGGGGGAGAAATCCCCCACTTTTTCTATTTATCTTTTTCTTGGAATTGCCATGACTTACACCGAAAAAATCCTAGAAGGAATCAAGAAAGCAATCACCGAAGGCGGCAAGCAGACCATTGACTTGCGCGAAGCCTCTGCCCTTACTGGTTCTGGCTCGGGTGTCGGTGGTAATGTTGTTTTTGATGATGCTTTTGCTGCTCTGCGTTATGCGAACCCGCTACGCATGGGCGCTCGACAAATTTCTGCGAGTGGCTCTGACGTTCAGTTTGTTGCTAAAACTGGTAACGCAGCCAACTCTACAAATCCTTGGGGCTATACGTTCACGCCTAACTCTGGCTCTCCGAACGTCAGCACCTCCATTTGGCAACTGCCTGTGCGGGTTTTGGTTGCTCAATTGCCCATCCGTACTGCGGTGTTCTCTGATGTGAACAACCTTCCCGCTACGTTGGTTGAAGACCTTGCGCTTGAATTCGCTCAACTAGAGGGAACTTCAATGGTGCAAAACGATGATCAGACTGGAACGACCACAACCTCCACGGGTGGTGAAGATGGTCTGCGCGGTTTGAATATGTATCTGGGTTCCAGCGCAAGTGCTTATGGTTCCTCGGGTACGGCAATCACTAATGGTATTCACACCATCTCCACGGTTGCAACGACTGCCGCAACGACCTACAACAATATTGTGAGCATGGCTAACGCGCTTCCTGCTCAGTATTGGTCGCTGCCTGGTACGGCTTGGCACATGACGCCTGACATGATTCAGGCTTTGCGTCAACTGAAAGACTCTCAAGGACTGCCTTTGTTCTTGGAAATCGGTGATGCTGACGGTGCGGCGGTTGGTCGTGTGTTTGGTTGGCCCGTTATCCCCAACCCCTACCTGACCTCTGCTTTTCCGATCTATCTGGCTAACTGGCCCCGATTCCTGACGATTGCTGACATTGAAGAAATGTCGGTTCAAATGTTTGAACAAACTGCACCTGGGTTTGTGACCCTGTACGCAGAGAAGCGTCTGGTAAGTTCTGTGCGCGATCCGTTTGCGGGTGTGCGTATGTCCTACACTGCTCCTTAAAGGTGAAGCATGGCTGCTCAAGACATTAGCAGTTATCCTTTTGCTGGCGTCACGCGCAATCCGTTCAACTACGTTAAGTTTGAGCAGATTAACCGTGACGTAGTAACACCTTGGCTGACGCTTGATGAGATCACCCAACAACTGAACTTGTTTCAGGATGAGAGCCAGGACACTTACCTGACCTCTTTGGAATTGGCAACCCGTCAAGCAATTGAGGACTATTTGGGTATGTCCATCATGCCCTTGTCCTATCGGGTTTGGTATGGCTCAGAAAGCCTCATTTCAAGCCCTGTGAGCCTTGATCTGCCCGAGGTAAGCCAGAACCTTTACCCAGACCAAGCAAGCGTCACAATCGACCGTGTGGCTTACTATAACGGTGACTTTCCTGCTACCATTCAGGTGATTTCCTCTAGTGAGTATCAATACGATCCTTCTGGAAATAAAGTCATTGTGCAAAGTCTGCCGACCACGATTAACACCGTGATGACTGCGCCCATCATTGTGGATTACACTTTGGTGGCTAACATTCTGTCTACTTATCCGGTAATCAAACAGGCTGCGCTTTTGTTGTTGACTCACCTCTACAACAATCGTTCAAACACTACGGACAATCAATTGAAAGAGATTCCGTTTGGTGTTGCTGCCTTGTTAAGGCCGTACAAGCCCCTCGTCATGTAAGCGAGTACTAACATGGCAATCGCACGTTTTGAAGAAATCACGGTAAAGAATCTGTCGTTTGGAAAGAGTGACTTTGGCGAACAAAGCACAACCCAAACTGCATGGTTCAAAACTCGCGCTCGGGTTCATTCTGTTGCAAACAGTTTGCGGATCGCTGAGAAATACCGTCTATATCAAGATGTGGTGAATTTCACGCTGAACTACACTCCGAATACAAAAGAGATTGTGGACAACCAGAATCTTTATTCAATCACTTGGAGAGGCAAGGATTGGCGAATTGATAATGTGCGTGAAGCTGATGACCGGATGACGGTTATGATTTTGGCTTATCGTACAGACCCAGTTACGGCGGTGTAAATGGCACAAATGAATCCGGTTCAGTATGGGAAGGCGATTCAGTACCAACTGCAATCTATTGTCACGCCTGTGCCAGTTTATGCGGCTTTTAACCGCAATTTTGCGACTGAGCCTAAGTTCATAACCTGGATGTTGCGAAACGTCCATCAAGAGGTTTATACAGGCCCAGTTCAATCGGTTAAGGGAATAGACAGACCAGTGTTTCAGATTTCTATCTTTACGCAACAGATAGAAGATGGTTTCACTATTTCCAATCAAATACTACAATCGCTACACGGTTATAGCGGGTTGTTTGGAGGTGCGACAAACGGGTTTCAAATCTCAAAGGCAGACGTCTTTTGGCTTTATAACTCGTATGACAATGATGAAAAACTGGCTCAGATTTTCCTCGATTGCACCTTAGACATTCCAACATAATATAACTCTTTAACCCTTTTCAAAGGAAACTCAAAATGGCACTTCCGAATAAAATTCTTCCTGGGTTTAGCGCAGCCCTTTGGATGCAAACTGGCGCAAATCCTACGGCTGTTGCTGTGGCTGATTTGGACGTTTGGACTGGCACTATTGCCGACATTGTTGGCGCTGCTGCTAACGGCACTGGCACTGATGGTGTTTTGGTTCCTGTTGAGGCAGTTCCGGCGTTTGGTCAAGATGACGCTGTGGCTAACTTCTCCGTTGCAGGTTCTCGTCAGTCTGACAAAATCCCGACCCAATCGGCTCCTACCTCTATGAGCGTGACTGCCGCATGGAATCCTTCCGATGCTGCTTTGTTGCTGATTCGTGGTGATGCTGAATCTGGCGTGATTGATCGCACTTTTGTTGTGACTGCTACGGCTGGCACCAACACTGTTGCTTACGCCTTCAATGGTCGCGTTTCTCAATTCACGATTGACGCTCAACCTGGCGCGGAAGCAAAGTGCAACTTTACGATCCATCCTCGCGGCAATCAATACGGTTGGTCAAACAATACCTAAAAAATATGAAAGTACAAGACACTAACGACCTTTTGAGTTTTCTGGTAACCCAATCCGATTCTAGGAAGGATTGGTTTGGGTTTACTCAGCAAAAACTCACGGCTATTACACTAGCACATGAAATTGCGGCTAGACACGCAGATAAATTCACGCCTGAGCAGGTGGTGGACTATGTGTCTAAGCTCAACAATCTTTTGTTTTTGAGGCTTATCAAACCAGGGGCATAAAATGGCAACCTTCAAGATTGAAGGCTTGAAAGATGTTTATGCTGCGTTTGAACAGCTTGCCAATGATATTGGCGACAAAAAAGCCCAAAGCTCCGTTCTGGTTCCTGCTGTGCGCGAGGCAATGCAACCAGTTCTAAATCAAGCCATAAGCAACGCCCCAAAAGACACTGGTGGATTGGCCTTGTCCCTTCAGGTTGAAGCGCGTAGACCTACAAAAAGAGATCGCAGGTCTAAATATGTAAGTGACACAGATACCGTAATCGCTGCGGTAACAACTGCTTCTGGACAGAAGTTAGCTAAGATGAGTAGTGGAAAAGGACTGAATTTAGCCAGAAAAAAACTTGCCAAAATGGGCGTGGCAAATGCTGATAAATTCATGGGTGTTCAGGGCGATGCTCGGGCAATAGCACAAGAATTTGGGTCTGCTCATAACGGAGCGCAACCTTATCTTAGACCCTCTTTAGAATCACAATCTCAATCCACGGTTAAAAAACTAGGTGAGATTTTGGGTAGGCGAATCAATCAATATAGGATGAAAACAAGATGAGCAAACTAGGCGCAGCGTTTGGTGACAAATACCAGGCTAAACGAAAAGACATTCTGACCCGCACCTTTGAATTAGGTGGACATATCTTCAAAGTTCGCATTCCATTGGTTGCAGAATCCGATGCGATGTATAAGCGGATTGAAAGCCCAGACGAAGAAAAGGTCGAGCGCGTCTATCAAGAAATGGTCGCACCTTTGGAGAAATTCCGAGGCTCGGATGAGTTTGAGTTTTTGGAAAATGATGTGATGATTGGTGAACGCTCCATGCGGGAAGCGGCACAGAATAAAGTCTTGACCGAAGCGCGAATTACCGAATTCTTTAAGTTGCTGATTCCTGAAGTGCCAGAGGCAACCTTGGATGACCTGACTTATGAAGACATTGAAACTGAGTTTCCTTTGTCTGTTCAGCTTCAAATAATTGAAAAGATCGGTGAGGCGATTAGCCCGACATACAGGGAAGCTCGAAAAAACTAATTGGCTCGTTAAGGCGTCAAGTTGAATGCGCCATGATCTTTAACGGGCACACCCATGAATCCATTGCGGATTTGGACGATGTAACGATGGCGCAAATTCAAACCATGTATGCCGATGGAATGATCGGGAATGCCGGATTGCTTAACCAATTAGCAGGGTTGACCAACGGCATTTTTAACTACATTCGTCCGGCAAATTCCGCACCTTATAAACTAGCCAACATTATGGGTCTTGCGTATGATTACATTTATCCTCCGCTATCCCCTGAACAACAAAAAGATGCGGTAAACAACAGTTTATTGGCTTTTATGAGCCAAGCCCCTGGATTTGATAAAACAAGGTTTGAGGTGAGCAATGGCTAACATGATCGCTCGGCTTGGCGTTTTGCTTGGCTTGGATACCGCAGAGTTTAATAAAGGCATTGAACAAGCCGGAAAGAAACTTGAGCAATTTAGCCAAACTGCCGAAAGATATGGAAAGATTGCGGCGGCGGCTTTAGCGGCGTCTGGGGTTGCAGCACTTAAATACGCTGACGAATTATCAGACGTAGCAAAAGCAAACGATGTAGCGATTGATTCGGTTCTCAAACTCCAGAATGCTTTAGCAAGCAATGGCGGTGAAGCTGAGAGCGCGGGAAAGCTATTAGCTAGTTTTACCAAGTTTGTAGACGAAGCGGCTAAAGGTTCTTTTGAGGCACAAAAGTCTTTTGCCAAGGCTGGCGTTACTCTTAGAGATTTAGGTTCTCTTTCTACCCAAGATTTATTCCAAAAGACAGTTTCAGGAATTGCGGCTATTGAAGACCCGCTGACCCGAAATGCTCGGGCGATGGAGGCGTTTGGTAAGGCGGCTAAAGGCGTTGATTTTGTTGGTCTGAATCAAGATATTCAGAAAAGCGCGGGTGTAACTGACGATCAAGCCAAAGCCATTCAAGCGGCTGCCGAGGCTTACGATATGTTGACGCAACAAGCCAGAGATGTTGCCAAAATATTTGCTGTTGCGCTTGGCCCTGTACTTAAAGATTCTCTTGAATACATTAAAGGCATAAAAGGCGAAAGCTCTTTGATGGGCGATGCTTTGAAAACAGTTTTTCAAACTGTTGCCATTGTGGGCGCTAATGTGGCGTTTGTTATTAAAACGATTGCATTAGACATTAAAGGTCTTATTGATGTTGCTGGCGCTTTCTTAAAAGGTGGCCCGAGTGCTGCTGGAAAAGTATTTGATGAGAACATTCAACGCGCAGAAAGAGCCAGAGCAGAAATAGATCAATTTGAGCGCAAGGTTTTGGGGAATGTCAAAAACCCAAATGACCCACGGCGTTTGGATATGCAACCTAGAAAAACGCTAGGACGTCCTGTTGTGCCTGGCGAAGACCCTGATCTTAAAAAGTATTGGAATCAACAAGCCAAGGCCTATGCTGCCCAACAAGCTCAATTAAAAGAACTTTATGAATCTCTTGGACAGATTGAAAAGTTAGAGCAAGGTCTTGCCAAAAGTGAATTAGATCGTCAAACCGCAAAAAACAAAGATATTGAACGCTCCAAAGAATTGATGCAATTAGAGTATCGCGGTTTAGAAATGCGTCAAGAAGATGTGCAATATCAGCGCGAACTTTTAATGATTGGTTACGAAAAAGAAGATCAACTTAAAAGAATTGCAGAACTTCAATTGACTGATGAAGAAAGAATAAATGCTATTCGTAGAGAAAACGAATTGGCAGAACAATCCGTTAGATTGGCTAAAGAACGTTACCAATTAGAAAAACAAACCCGTGAAGGCTCGTTTGGTCAAGGTGTAGGGAAAGCCGCAAGGGACTTTATCCGCAACTTACCTACCGAGTTGGAAAACGGACAACGCGCCTTTGATTCTGTTGTTAGCAATATGGAATCAGCATTAGAGCGTTTTGTTAAAACCGGAAAATTTAGTTTTAGAGATTTGACTCGAAGTATTTTGCAAGACCTTCTTTTGATTCAACTTAGAGCACAAGCTGTTGGAATCTTTAAAGGTTTGGCAGGTGGTTTGTTTGGTGGTTCTATATTTGGTGCTAAATTTGGTGGTGCTGATATTGGAGGTGTTGGTGCAGCGCCTTACGCAAACGGCGGCGATCCAACTCCTAACCAAGTTGCTTTGGTTGGAGAGAGAGGGCCAGAATTGTTTGTGCCTCGCACTGCCGGTACGATCATTCCAAATCATGCGTTATCTGGAATTGGTGGCGGTTCTGTTGTCAATAACTTCTCTATCAACGCAATAGACACCAAGAGTTTTGAGGATCGTCTATTGAATAGCCCTAACGCAGTTTGGGCGGCAAACCAGTATGCTAGTAAATCTCTGGCATTCACTAAGGGACGCGCATAATGGCTTACCAAACTATATTTGAGATTCAGCAAAGCATGACGGTGAACAATCGCCGGATGATTGGTCAGCAAGTTACCCGCGCTGGATATGTAACTGTTGCTCAGTACCTTACGGCTGTGCCTTGGGTCTTTACGATCACGCCTCACAATTACCTGTACTATCCCCAAGTCAGGGATGTGATTCAGGCGATTGACAACGCTGATCGACAAACCCCTGAGAATATTGTTTTTTCATCATCTAACCTTTCATGGTTTACGGCTTACCAAGGCGACCTATCTTCCGTTCAGGCTGCGGCTTTGACCTTGGCTGCGGTTCCGGCGGCTAACGCTCAGACCGTGACGATTGGTAATTTGCCAGGTGTATCTGCCTCGGCTAAAGTATTCAAGGCTGGAGACTTTATTCAGTTTGGCAATACTGCGGGTACAAAGTATGTCTATAAAGTCACAGAGGACGTTTTGAGGGGTTCTCTGACTACTGTATCGGTCAATATCAATCGTCCGGTGATTGGTACGCCTTCTACCGGAACTTTGACGGGTGTGGGGTCTAGTGTGTATTTTTACCTTGTCGCGGAGACTTGTCCGACATACACTCTTAATCCAATGACCAATGGCGCTTTTGTCCAATGGGACTCGCCATTTGTTTTTAGGGAATTTATCGCATGACCACAATTGCAGCAGTTTCTAGTTCGTCTATTCGGCACTCCGAGTTTGTAAAGCTCTCGGTCGGAAATCCTGTTTCTGCAACTTATTCGTTTTGTAACGCTGCCTCTCCCATTACTGTGGGTGGAAACACTTTTACAAACTTGGGCGCTTTGTTGTTGGTTGGTGACGTTCAGCGAGACATTAAAGCAACTTCTGATGACATGACCATTTCTTTGGTTGGGATTGACCCTGCTAATGTGTCATTGATTCTTTCTAGTGACATTAAAGGTTCTTTGATTGAAGTCTGGAGGGGATTTTTTGACTCCAATAACCAGATCATCACTAGCCCAACAACTCAGTTTTTTAAGCGTTATCAGGGCATCATAAATAACGTAAGCATTACTGAAGACTGGAATCAAGATACACGCACTCGAATTGCGACTTGTTCTATTTCTTGTAGTTCAATGCGTAGGATTCTTGAAAATCGAATCTCAGGTGTTAGGACAAACAAAGATTCATGGCAATTTAAGTACCCTGGGGATGCGTCCATGACCAGGGTTTCAGAAATTTCTAATACATTCTTTGACTTTGGCGCGCCTCCTAAAAGACAAACTCAAGTATCTGCTCCTAATATTCAATTGCCAGAATCACCTTGGAGTTGGTAATGATTAGAAAAGCGACAAGATACGATATTCCAAGACTTTTGGAAATGGTTGAGGCTTATGCGTTAGAAATGCCTGTAAAGTCTCTAAGCAACGCAAAGAACCACCATCCTCAAGATGTTGAACAGTTGTTGTTTGAGATCATCATGGGGCGTGGGTTTATCTTGATTGATAAGCACATGACTGGCGTTTTGATTGCTCTAAAGAATAAAAACATTTGGAGCAAGACAGTAACGGAATTGAATGAGTTGTTGTGGTGGGTAGAGCCAGAACACAGGAATGGGACGATTGGAGGAAGGCTCTGGAAAGAGTTTGACCGATTGGCAGAAGAAATGCTGAAAGAGGGAACTATACAAATGGTGGTGACTTCAGTATCTCCGATGGGGCCAATGATTGATTACACAAAGCGCGGGTATGCAATTCTTGGCGCTTCTTTCTTCAGGGAATAAAAATGGTTGGTTCTCTAATTGCTGCTGAACTTGTTACTGCCGGAGTTATTGGCACTGGCTTTGCGGCTACGGCTACGGCATTTGCTGTTAACTTTGCGGTTTCGCAGGTTCTTGTTCGCACGTTTGCTCAAGACCCTAGCGTTGGTCAGCAACAAGACAATGGTGTGCGTCAGCAGATTCCACCTAGTTCTACTAATTCAATTCCTATTGTTTACGGCGATGCTTATTTAGGCGGTACGTTTGTGGATGCGGTTTTGTCTGATGACCAAACCACAATGTATTACGTTTTGGCGGTAAGTTGTATTAGCCCTAACGGACAGTTTACTTTTGATACATCAAACTTTTATTATGGTGATCGACTCATCACCTTCAAAACTTCTGGAAATACAAACGCAGTCGCAAGCCTGACGGATGAAGCTGGCAACGTAGACACTGCCATTGCACCGAATGACCTGATTCAGATTTATCTGTACAAGTCAAACGCAGCGGGAACAATTACTGGACTGAACACAAGCTCTCCACCTTCTACGGTGATGGGTGGTTCAGACATTTCTGCTTCTTATCGTTGGCCTTCTAGTGGTCGGCAAATGAATGGTTTGGCATTTGCAATTGTCAAACTCAAATATTCGCGTGACGCTCAAACCACACAATTAGAACCGATCACGTTTAAATGCAGTCAATACCTCAATTCAACAGGCGTTGCGAAGCCTGGTGATGTTTGGTATGACTACATGACCAGCACAGTTTATGGCGCTGCTGTGGATTCTTCTTATGTAGATTCTGCAAGTGCCACGGCGCTTAATACTTATGCAGATCAGACCATCACTTACACGCCAAGCGGAGGCGGTTCTGCGACTCAGGCTCGATACAGAATTAACGGCGTATTGAATGCTGGCGAAACTGTACTAAACAACTTAGACCGAGTTTTGACTGCTTGCGATTCTTGGATGGCTTATCAAGCCGCAACGGGTCAATGGTCTATTGTCATCAATAAAGCTGAATCATCATCGTATTCTTTTGATGATACAAACATCATTGGTGAGATTCGTGTAAGTGCTACCGACATTACAAACTCAATCAACCAGATTGAAGCTAAGTTTCCATTTAAGGACAACCGCGATCAACCTGAGTATGTCAATTTGCAGACTCCTTCTGGACTTCTTTATCCTAATGAGCCTGTCAACAAATACACAACCAGTTTTGATGTAGTCAATGATTCTGTGCAAGCCACCTATCTGGCAAACCGCATTCTTGAGCAAGCGCGTGAAGATTTGATTGTCAGTTTCAGCACAACCTACTACGGCATTCAAGTGGATGCGGGTAATGTTGTTTCTGTAACCAATTCCAATTATGGTTGGACAAATAAACTATTTAGGGTAATGAAGGTTAACGAAGCCTCTTTGCCTAATGGGTCTTTGGGCGCAAGACTTGAACTGAACGAATACAACGTTCAAGTTTATGACGATGCTTCTATAACTCAATTCACACCTGTCCCCAATAGTGGATTGGCAGCGCCTTCATATTTCCCTGCTCTTTCTGCGCCTACTGTTATTGCCTCACGTCCGACTGGTGATGTGCCCTCTTTTGACGTAAGGGTAACAATTCCTTCCGTGGGTCGAGTGACGTATGTTCAGCTTTTCTATACGACAAACGCCACACCTTCAGCGTCTGATTGGATTTTGTTTGATACCTATTCGCAATCCAATTCACAACCTTTAACAAACTCTACCAACTTTGATTTCTTAAATGAAATTCTCCCAGGTGGCACGTTTTACTTTGCCTATGTTGTTGGAAACGAAATCGCTGCTTCTGCACTAAGCACAAAAAGTTCTGCTTTTGTGTGGTCGCCTGTTGGTGCTGCAATTCAAACCGCAAGTGTCAGTCTTTACCAATGGAGCGCAACAACTCCAGCCTCTCCAACTGGTAACTCTACTTACACATGGGCAACTGCCACAAATAGTGGATATACGGCGTCTGATGGTTGGACTATTGCCATTCCCGCAAACCCTGGCACTTCAGGCATCACTTTATGGGAAGCTCAGAAAAACATAACGGCAAGCCCTGGCACGACCACAACCACGGTTAACTGGACAACTGGCTCAAGCGTTTATGCCATTGCTCAAAACGGCACAAGCGGCAATTCTTCAAGGATTTGTTATGCTAGAGTTCCTAGCAATCCTGCTCCTGTGTCTGGCAGTATTATTACCAGTGGTGGTAGTTCATATCCTTCTAGTGCTCAGTCTTTAAGCACTTGGGGTTTTTCCGCAACATGGGGCGCGTCCGATCCAAATCCAACTAGCACAGATTCTTTGTATCAATCTGATGGTGTCTATGACCCTTCAACAAATCAAACCACATGGACAACCCCTTACATTTCTAGTTTGAAGGTTGGTCAACTATCAGCAATTAGTGCAGACCTTGGAACTATTACGGCTGGTGATATTCAGGTTGGTTCTAGTCCTGCGATTAGCGGGACTACAATGACAGGATCGGGTACGCATCTATATTCTGATGGTCGTATTGCTTCTGGTAATTCTCAAAATAACTTGGTTTTTGATGGAACTACGTTATATTTGAACTTGCCTTTTTTGCAAAACCCACAAACAATATCACAAGATGCAACTGTCGCTAATTCAAGCAATGCTTTAAGTATTGGCCCGATTGATGTTGCAACTGGTGTTTCGGTTACGGTTCCAACTGGAAGTGTTTGGAACGTTGTTTAAGGAAAGAAAATGACTACAAAAATTGACGGAACAAACGGAGTTATATTCCCTGATGGGACTACTCAATCTACTGCTGGTGTTGCTGCTGGAAGTACGCAATTGGCAAAAGCATGGGTAAATTTTAATGGTACCACTTCACCTGGAACTATTAGAGCAAGCTATAACGTTAGTAGTGTTTCTAAAAATAGTACAGGTGTTTATACAATAAATTTTACAAGTGCATTTGCTGATGCTAATTACAGTGCAGTTGCAAATGGTTCTAAATATACTGGTGGAAATGATGGAAATAACACTGTTGCGGTTGGAAGTATTACTACTCCTCCTGCTTCTGGATCATGTCAAATAGGTAATTTCACATCAACTGTTGGAACTACTGACAACACATATATCTTTTTTGTAGCTTTCCGGTGAATCACTATGAACAATGTAATTATTTACACAAATGAAAATGGCGGCGTATCTGTTTGTGTTCCAACTGGAGAAATTCCAATTGAACAAGTACAGGCAAAAGATATTCCTATTGGAGTGGAAAGTTTTATTGTTTCTGAAAATTCATTGCCTAATAATGATAATGATTTTTTTAATGCTTGGGAACAAACTAAAGGCATTATTAATGTTAATTTATTTAAGGCAAAAGAAATTACCAAAAATAGATTGCGTATTGAAAGAAAACCTTTATTGGAAGCGCAGGATATTGCTTTTCAACGCGCTTTAGAAGCTGGCGCTGATACAACTGCAATTGTGGCAGAAAAACAGCGATTGAGAGATATAACAAACTTGGCTAATAATTGCACAAGCCTTGAGCAATTGCGTTTGTTGGTTGTTTGATTTTTACATAAAGAATACAATACAACGAACCGTGAGGATCACGGATGTTCTAACTGTGTTCAGGGAACTAACATGGCCATTTTCAACCGCAATACGCTGGCACAAGTCAGCGGTTTTGACAATCCCATTCTTGCTGGCGAACTTGTTTGGGATCAACAAACCTACTGGAACCTGACCTTTAAGAACTCTGCCACGGGCGAAGCCATTGATCTTACGGGCGCAACGATCAACGCACAGATCGTTCGTAGACAACTTTCAAACATTGTAGACACTCGAAATGGTCTGACGTTTGACATAGCTGACTACACCCCCACGCCTAGCGCAATTCCCCTGACAGTCACTAATGTAGATGGCCCTGCGGGTTTCTGTACGCTTGTGATTGACTCTACCGCATGGGGTCTAATGTCCAGCGATCCTGAACTAGAGATCAACGCAACCGATCCGGTTGGTTACTCTGGTCGGGTCAAAGTTTCTTTCCCTTCCTCTGGTGCAACACCTGCTGATGACAGCATCATTTTTTTGTTGTTCTTGGTTCGTTCTGATGGTGTGGTGGTGCTATGAGCAACATCAAAGTTTCTGTCCAAGATGGAAATAACGTCACGCTCTTAGTGACGCCACAACCTCGCATTGATGTGCGGGTAGATAAGGGAATAGCTGGAATTTCTGGCTATTCTGGTCAGTCGGGTTACTCAGGATATTCTGGTTATTCTGGCGCTTCTGGCACAGGTGCTTCAGGGTATTCTGGTTATTCTGGATACAGTGGATATTCTGGTTTTGGTTTGTCAGGATATAGTGGCATTTCCGGTTATTCTGGTTATAGCGGTTATTCTGGTTCAGGCATATCTGGTTATTCAGGTTATAGCGGTTCTGGCACTTCTGGTTATTCTGGATATAGTGGCGCACCTGGTCAACAGGGAACCTCTGGTTTTAGCGGTTATTCTGGCGCACAAGGCGCTTCCGGTCTGTCTGGGTATTCAGGGTATAGTGGCTCTGGAATTTCTGGTTATAGCGGGTATTCTGGATACTCTGGATTAGGTCTTTCTGGATATTCTGGATTTTCAGGATACAGTGGTTACTCTGGCGCACCTGGCGCTGGTGGTTCTATTGCTCATTGGGGATCGTTCTGGGATACGACAACCCAAACGGCAGCGTCTGCCAATACTCCATATTCCATCACTCTAAATAGTTCAGACCCTTCTAACTATGGAGTGAGTGTTGTTTCTGGAAGTCGCGTTACCTTCACGACTACTGGTGTTTACAGTCTGACGTTCTCAATTCAGTTTACTAATTCTGATACACAGATTCACGATGCTAACGTCTGGTTAAGAAAGAACGATTCTGGAAGCACTGGTGACGTTCCTGATACTGATAGCAAGTTCAGTATTATTAACAGTCATGGCGGTGTGCATGGTAACGTCATTGGGACGGTCAACTTTGTTTTGTCGTTGACTGCTGGCGACTTTATTGAATTGGTTTGGTCAACGACTAGCACACAAGTTACCTTAGAAACTATTGCTGCGGGAACCTCACCTGTTAGTCCTAGAGTGCCTTCGGTTGTGTTTACCGCAACCCAAGTGACTTACACTCAATCTGGATATTCTGGTTTCTCGGGTTATTCTGGCATTTCAGGATATTCTGGTGCGATTGGTCAATCAGGCATTTCTGGTTACTCGGGATACAGTGGTAGCGGCGTTTCTGGATATTCTGGATATTCTGGTGCTATTGGTGCTTCTGGAATTAGCGGATATAGCGGTTACTCAGGCGCTGTTGGTGCTTCTGGTTTAAGTGGATACAGTGGTTATTCTGGCAGCGGTATTAGCGGATACTCAGGTTTTAGTGGCTATTCGGGCGCGACTGGCCCTACCACTTATCCTGGCGCTGGCATTGCAGTATCTACTGGAACGGCTTGGGGAAGCTCTTTAACGGCTCCTAGCGGTGATATTGTTGGTACTACGGATACTCAGACTCTGACAAACAAGACTCTGACAAACCCAACTGTTACCAACTACACAGAAACAAACTTTACTGCAACAGTAACTAGCAACGCTATTACTTTGGCTTTGACCAACGGAACGTATCAGACCATTACGACAATGGCTGGCGCAAATGCTATTACGATCCCTGCGGTAACCAGTAACGCTGGTAAAAGCATGACTGTTCAAATAGCTTACGCAAGTACGCCTACCAGCGTGACGTTTGCGGTGGCTAGTTCTGGCACGTTGAAATGGCCAGGAGGTACAACTCCTACGGCTACGCTGACAAACGGAAAATACGATGTATATACGTTTATCTGTGATGGAACGTATTGGTATGGCATTCAAGCTGGAGCAAACTTCTGATGTTTTCCACCAGTAAGTTTTTTCGCAATCCACCGTCAACAACTCCAACAGACCCGTATTTCAACTATACGACTTTGTTGCTGAACGATACTGGCACAAACGGAGCGCAGAACAATACTTTTCTGGATTCCAGCACCAATAACTTCTCGATTACTCGTAGCGGTAACACCACTCAAGGATCAGTCAATCCGTATCAACCTACTGGTTCTTGGAGTGGATATTTTGATGGCAATGGAGATTATTTACAAGCTCCAAGCAGTACTGCTTTTAATTTTGGAACAAGTGATTTCACTATTGAGGGATGGGTTTTTCCTGAATGGTTTAGTAGTTCAGGTACATCTTCAAAAGATTCTGTTTTTGTTTTTGGTACTGGCGCTAATGCTGATGGAGGCGGTGCAGTTCGTTATGATTTTGGAATGAATTATCAAGGATATTTGAGATTCAATAATTGTCCAGAAGGCGGCGCTAACCTTTTTACAACTGTTGCAACTTCTAATCCACTAACATTAAATAACTGGAATCATGTTGCCGTTGTTCGTAATGGCACAAGCGTTTTACTATTTGTTAATGGTGTTCAATGCTCTACAACTGGCGGCACAATTTCAAGCTCTATTACTGTTAATAGAGCAAGTGTTCTTCGTATTGGTAGACTACTTACAACCACTACATACGATTTTCAATCAAAAGGTTATCTTAGCAACTTCCGCATTGTTTCAGGTACAGCAGTTTACACAAGTGGTTTTACACCTTCTACCACGGCTTTGACTGCAATTAGCGGCACTTCATTGTTGTGCTTGCAAAATAACCGTTTCATAGACAATAGTTCCAATAACTTTACAATTACCCGCACCGGAGACGTTGCTGTAACAGGTTTTAATCCTTTTGCTCCTACGGCCAGTTATACAACTTCAGCGTATGGCGGTAGTGCGTACTTTGATGGAAGCGGAACAACAGCTAATCTGCCGTTTATAAAAACTCCAGCGTCTTCTTCTCTTGCGCTTGCTGGTTCTACCGGAACGTTTGAATGCTGGGTTTATCCAACGGCATATAACACCGGTGGTTTGCCAAACGGCGCGGCTACTATTGTTAGCTGGAACACGGGGAATCCATATTACAACGCTATTGGCATTAGTTCTACAGGTTATTTATACATATCCAAAGACGGCGGTGGGGCAATTGGTGTTACAAGCACCACAATCATTCCGTTAAATACTTGGACGCATATTGCGTGGACGTATAATGGCACCACCAATTTGTTTTTCGTCAATGGCGTTGACATTACAAGCCAGTTTGCATCTAACCCAACATTGAGTGGAACGTTTCCATTGAGTGGGTCACCATACATGATGTTGGGTGCCGTGAATTACAGTTTTGGTTCATGGACATATTTGTATCCATTCATTGGGTATATTAGCAACGCCCGATTGGTCAAAGGCACCACCATATACACATCTACGTTTACGCCTCCGGTAGTTCCGGTAACTAACGTTAGTAATACATCATTGCTACTTAATGCTACTAATGCAGGTATTTATAATGCTACTGCTCTTAGTAATATGCAGACTGTTGGTAACGCTCAAGTAAGCACTGCTCAAGCCAAGTGGGGAGCAGGCTCTGTGTTTTTTGACGGTAGTGGCGATTATTTATATCTTCCCAAATCATCTCCTTTGGATATGGGTTCTGGAAACTTCACGCTTGAATGGTGGATGTATCCTACAACTACTTCTCAACTTGCAACAGCGTCTATTATTGCTTCTGGAAATGCCACATGGAGCACAGGCGCTGTTGTAGTTGATTGTGGCTCTAATGCCTCAAATAAAGTTCGTTTTGTAACCTATCCTAACGGAGTTGCTGTTGGTGATTCAAATGCTTGGACTGTAAACACATGGACGCATTTTGCTTGTGTAAGAAATGGAAACACACTTACTTTGTATAGAAACGGTACTTCTGTTGCTTCAAATCCGTCTATGAATACATGGCAAAACACCATTAACTTCAACTTTAACAATGCAACCAAAATTGGCGGCGGTCATTGGGACGGTGCAACAAGTTACTTTACTGGGTACATTGAAGACCTACGAATAACTAAAGGTGTTGCCCGTTATACGTCAAACTTTACAGCTCCAACAGCACCATTCCCAACGAGGTAATTATGCTTATTGCAAACCAACAACTTGAAGTGGCAGATCATCGGGAATTGTTGCCAAACACAATTTTCCCAGTTCAAGGCCCGTCTGTTCAGGCAATCATTGACTTGGGGTTTTATCCTGTGACAGTCTGGCTAAACCACGACAGAAGCACCCAAAAGCTGGTTCCTTCTGAGCCATATCTGATTGATGGCGTTTGCTACACCGTCCAAGTAGAAGACATGACTGAATCTGACATTCAGGCAGAAAAAGACTCTGCAATGGCAAACATTCGGGCGCAGCGTAACCAACTTCTGTCCAGCACCGATTGGCGCTTCCGTTCTGATATGACGCCTTCACAAGAGTGGAAAGACTATTGCCAGGCTTTGCGTGATCTACCTGCTAACATTGTGGCGTCTGGAGCAGACCCGCGCACATGGAATTCTTGGCCTCAATCACCTGATGCGCCTGTGACTCTTGGGAATCAGGCTGTAACCCTGAGTGAATAATGACAACATACGAACTTTTAGAGTTTGCAAAACAATACAATAAAGACTGGTATCTCTGGAAGCTGACCAACAACTATGAACGGGCAGTTTTCTTAAAAGATGATTCAGTTTACCCACGCGAAACCCAAAGGTATCAATGGGCAAGCAAACATCTTGTGGGAAAGAAAATTTTAGAGATTGGATGCTCTAACGGATATGGAATTCAATTCTTTCCGAAAGACATTCAATACACAGGTCTTGATTACGATCCTTTGATCGTAGAGGTGGCTCAGAACCAAGGGTGGGACTATGACGCCACCTTTGTCAACGCTGACATAAACACCTATCCTCTTGAGCAATACGATACGATCATTGCCTTTGAAGTCATTGAGCACTTAGACAATGGTTTAGAGATCGTAGAAAAGCTAAAGAAGCACTGTAAAAGACTTCTGATAACTGTTCCCATGAATGAACCTAAAGGATTCTGGGGTGAGCATCACAAGTTGCATGGACTCAACGAAAGTCATTTCCCTGGGTTCAAGTTCAACTACATTAGCGAATCGGGCGAGATCACAGAAATGCCTCAACCGATCACACAAGACAATAAATGTAACCTGATGATATGTTATGAAGATACTATGCTCAATCGGGACTAAGGGTCGGTATTTCACGACTTTGCCAATGTCGCTTCAGGCGATCATTAGTCAGACCAGACCTGTCGATAAGTTGGTTATCTTTGACGATAACGAACAACCTATTGACCTCAGAAACCATCCAATCTATTTCCATCTTTTTAAAATATTAGACGAAAAGAAAATCCCTTGGGAACTTCAATTTGCTGAGAAAAAAGGCACACATTACAACCATCAAAAAGCCAACACAATGGGCTATGAGTGGGTGTGGAGGATGGATGACGATGCTATCCCAGAGCCTAACGTCCTAGAGAATCTTTGCAAGCATATCGCTGACGATGTGGGGGCTATTTGTGGGGCTATCCTGACGCCTCCGTTTACGCCTGACCCTCTCTTTTCCACGGGAAAGATTGACCTGATAAACAATGAGCCAAATTGCCAATGGTTCTATGTTCCAGAAGTTAAAGAGGTTGAGCATCTTCATTGCTCTTTCCTGTATCGCGCTGGCGTTCACGATTACAACCTCGGTCTGTCTAAGGTGGCTCATCGAGAGGAAACGCTTTTTTCTTGGGGACTACACCAAAAAGGATATAAATTGCTTGTGGTGCCTAACGCTACAACCTGGCATTTAAAGAACCCTCAAGGCGGCATCAGGGATGGCGATCAATCTTTATACGCACAGGATGAGCAAATCTTCAGGAATCACTTAGCGTACAAAGACCAGACAATCGTGGTGCTTAACTGCGGCATGGGCGACCATGTGGTGTTCAGTCATGTGCTGCCAGAGATTAAAAATCCATTGGTGTTTACTTGTTACCCAGAGATCGTGCCAGGCAAATCAATTGAGGAAGCTAAACATTTGTTTGGCGACATTGAGCCTTGGAACATCTATAAGAAGATGGATCAATGGAAGTGGAAAGAAAGCCTAGAAAAAGCGTTTAGGAAGTTGTATCTATGATTATCATTTCCCCCTACGCTCAAAAGCTCCGTAGCGGCAAAGAGAACCCTAAAAACTATCCTTATTGGGAAAAGTTAATTGAGGAAATCTCCAAGACTGAACACATCATCCAAGTTGGGATAGAAGGCGAAAAACAGCTAGTCCCAGACTTTAGAAAAGGTCTATCCATTACTGAGTTAAGAGAATTGTTAAGAGAATGCAGAACTTGGATTTCTTGTGATAGTTTCTTTCAGCATTTGGCTTGGCATGAAGGTGTGCCAGGTATCGTCCTGTGGTCGGTTTCTGACCCTTTGATCTTTGGGCATCCTGAAAACATTAACTTACTCAAGAGCAGAGATAACTTAGCACCTAACCAGTTTTATTGGTGGGAATTTGTAGAGCACAGAAACGATACATTCGTAGAACCTGAAATTGTCATCAATTCCCTTTCCCTCTAAAATTCAGGCTATTTGGAGGGATCATGGACATTGACCCAGTAAAGTATGGGGTTCTCTGGCAGAAGGTCGAGGACATGACCAAGAAGGTCGATAAGCTAGAAGAAAACATGGAACTCCTAATTGCTCTTGCCAACAAAGGTCGAGGCGGTTTTTGGATGGGCATGGCGTTTGTCTCTGCGATTTCCTCGGTTGCTGGTTACTTTTCTCATTGGTTTCACAAGGGGTAAACGATTGATCCAATCACGGCTTTTGCAATGGTTCAAGGCGCTATTGGTGGCGTCAGGAAACTTTGCGCGTTGGTTAAAGAAGCGCAGCAAGCCGGAAAAGAAGTAGCAGACCTGACAGGACAAGTCACGGGTTTTGTCAGTCAGGTATTAGAAGGCAATGACAAACTCCAAAAAGCTGAACAAGAGATAAGAGCAAACCCACCAAAGGGTAAAAGTTTACAAGTTCTGGCGTTTGAGGAAGTTGCCAGAAAGATGGAGCTTAAAAAGCAGTATGAAGAACTGCGTAACATGATAATTTATGAACTCGGTTTGCCTAGTGGATTCTGGGCAGATTTTGAGACAACACTAGAGAGAATGGAACAAGAAGACCAAGAAGCAAAGGAACAAGCTGAACTCCAGAGGAAAGCGTCAGAATGGCAACGCAAAAGGGCAATCGACAATCTGGTGTTGGGCGTAATTCAAGGTCTAATAGTTATGGTGGGTATTCTGTACCTGGCACTGTTTCTGTGGGCGATTCGTCTACATCGGGAGAATCAATTGTTGTTGCCGTGGGGTTAGCAATATGTTTGATGTGCCTTGCTGGATTTATTACGCTTACTGGTTTTCTGTATGCTGACCTGATGGCTGCGCGTGGGGCTAACAAATTGATTGAAGCCAAAGTTAAAAAAGTCATAGAAAGGTGTGATCGTGAGTGAAGAAAAACTCAATGCTAATGACACCTTGTCTAAAGTATTGGCTTATGTAGATTCGCCTTTTAAGTTGTTTGCATTGGTTCTAATGGCAGTGCTGACATTTGCAGGTTATTTTGTCTACGAACACAAAGACTTATTGGTTGGTGCTTACAAAGAATCTAAACGCATTCCTGACATAAATGAAGATAGAGCAGAAGATGCTGCGGCTATGCTCTTTAAGCAAACTGGCGCTCAATTCGTAGCTATCTTTAAAGTAAACCAAATGTTTGGCACTAGAGTGCTTTACAAAGCGTATACAAAAGAAGGTCGGGATAAGAGCGTGGAGGGAATTGACGTTGGTTTATTTTCACAAAATTCAGCAAACAATGCTGACCTTATCAAGCTCATGGAAAATGAAACCCCATGCAGCGAGTATAAAGAACCCCAGTCAGAAATTGGCTTGTGGTACATGGCCCAAGGAGTTGCCTTTACCTGCCGAACCTCTGTACCACCGGATTCGTTCCGTTTCTTTGGACAGATCACAGTTGGGTGGAAAGATCGACCTGATAACTTAGAGCAAACCAAAACGATGCTAGGAATTGCTGCATCAATGTTAACCAAGAAAGGCCCATAATGCTTACCCTTTTGTCAACCTTGATTTCTTTTTTGATGGGTGGATTGCCCAAGATTCTTGATTTTTTCCAAGATAGATCAGACAAAAAACATGAAATGGCATTGGCTCAACTCCAAATTCAGCGCGAACTTGAGATGAGAAAACTAGGCTTTGAAGCTCAAGAGCGCGTGGAAAACATCCACACTCAACAACTTGAGATGGAAACCAAGTCTAATGAAAAAATGTCTGTGATTGCTGCTCAACAAGCTGAAATGCAAGCAATCTATGCTCACGATACCGCACTCAATGAAGGAACTAGCCAATGGATGAAAAACCTACGCGCTAGTGTGCGTCCTGTCATTACCTACGGATTCTTCTTTTTGTTGGTGGGAATTGATGTTGCTTTGATTTGGCATGGTTTTACCAATAATGTATCGTTTACGGATATGGCAAATCAATTGTGGGATGACGATACCCAGGCTTTGTTTGCCAGTATCATTGCATTCCATTTTGGTGGTCGGGCGTTTGGCAAATGAACGTAAGCCCTAAAGCCATCAAGATGATTCAGCACCATGAAGGGGTGCGGCAAAAACCTTATCGTTGTCCGGCAAAACTCTGGACAGTCGGCGTTGGGCACGTTCTTTATCCCGAGCAGGGAAAGATGAAACTAGAAGACAGAATGTCTTTTGCACTTCGTCCAGAAGATGACCGGACATTCACAATGGAAGAAGTAGATGGGATACTCAGAAGCGATCTTGCAAGGTTTGAACGTGGAGTGGCGCAGTATTGTCCCGTTCCTCTTAGCCAAGGGCAATTTGATGCTCTTGTGTCTTTTAGCTTTAATGTTGGTCTGGGAACACTTCAGCGGAGCACCCTCCGTCAGAAGGTTTTGCGCGGAGATATGGAGGGCGCTGCGGAAGAACTACTGAAGTATTGCATGGCTGGAGGAAAAATCCTCAAAGGTTTGCAAAACCGCAGGATAGACGAACGGGCTATGTTTACATCAAACCAGCAAAAGGGTTAGACAAATTCACCCAAGCTTGTCCAGATTTGATGCGGCAAATGATGGATTTATCTACCCCATATCTGGCGGCAAGTACGCGAGAAGTCTCACTAGACGCCCTAATTTCGTCTGCCTTTTCCTGCGTTAATTTGGCGACTGTGGCTCTTTTATAGAGTTGGATTTTTAAACGCCTTGTAGGGCTTTTTAAAGCGTTTCTGTTGGCTTTTCTCATGTGCTGCTTGGGGTCGTTGTAAGTTGTGTGTTCTGGGTTCACACAAATCTTATTCCCGCACTTAGGCACATAGTAGCCTTCTCTGAGTTGACCACCCAGAAGCTGAGTAAACAACCTACGCACACTAATCATTTTTCCGTCATGGGAGACACTAGGTGTTCCGTTGGCGCAATAGCCCTGCCACTCCCAACAATCCCCATCTTCAATCGTTTTTTCTTTCAAGCTCTGTACCGTGTGAATCTTGTGCGACATAAAACCAAGCAGTTATAAATGCAATTATTAAAAGGACTAAAACAATCCCAATGAAAACAATCCCAACTAAAAGATAAAGTTCAAGGTTCATGCAAGTCTGAGATCATTTTTCTGTGGTGATCGGGGACTAATCTTTTTATCTTGAGATACAGATTATGGTCTGAATCAAAAGTTATATCATCTTCCCCGTCAAAGATGTATATATCATAATCGTCTGCTAAACCTACGTCTGGGTCGCCAGGTTCAAATATGTAGTAAACCTCAACAGGGCCATCGTCTGCTTCGTATTCAAAGCTACCTGTTGACAATTTAAAAACATCTAATCTTTTCATAACTACTCCTAAAAGGGTGGGGTACTCGCTGCGTCTGGGCTGGATTCGATACCAACGATTCAACTCATGGTTTCTAATGTTCACCATGTTCTCAGCATCCGCTTTCCCCCGTTAATCAAAATGGGATTGAACTATCGTCATCCTCAAGTTGCGGCAAACCTTCATACTTAGGCTTTTCCTTAACTTCAGGACGCTTGAGAATTGTCATTTCGTGACAAATAATAGCAGTAGTATTTACTTCTGCGCCGTTTTTGTTGATGTACTTTTCGTATTTAATTGTGCCCTCCACATAGACTTGAGAACCCTTTTTCACATACTCGCCTACGATCTCTGCCAGCTTGTCAAAGAACGTCAGGTTATGCCATTCGGTTGTTTCAATCATTTCGCCTTGTTTGTTTTTCCGGCGTGATGATGTTGCGAGGGACGCATTGGCGATTGGTTTACCTGCTGCGCTAAACCGCAATTCTGGGTCTTTACCAATGTTTCCAATGAGGTGTACTTTACAGACGCTTGCCATTTTTACTCCTGATTTCATTAAGTTTATCAATCATACTGTCTAAGTCTTTTAAGAATTTCCTAACCTCATCTTCCATTGTTTGAATTAACGCATCGTTACGCTCTAGTCTTTTGATGAACAACTGCAACCCTTCTGGGGCGCGGTCATCAAAGCAAACATAGTCGCACCATTGGCGTCCGGTACAAGCCATTTGCCACATCATTTGAGCCTGGTGGTCTGGGTCAATCCTGTCGTTCAGAATCGTATCCAAGTGATTGTGAATCTCTTTACACTTGATTTCGATAAGACCGTGTTCTCCCACGACACCATCAGGTGAGCATCCAGCCATCGGAATAGTCGGATGCTCGACCCACGCGACTTGATCGACTGAGATGAAGTTCTCTGCTTCGTAGGCTGCTCTGGCGACTGGTTCAATTTCTGTCCCTCTTTGCATGGCTTGTGATGTAAAAAACTCGGTTGGCTCACCAGTCATTCGTTCACAAAGTAACTGAGCCATGTACTTAGCTCGACTTGCTGACGCGCCTGTTTTGGTTTTAGCCAACAGGTCTGCCATGCGAGAGGCACTCACCTTGCCTATTTTGAGCAACTTCCATTCAATCGAACCTTGTTCAACCATTTGCAAGTGCTCCTACCAAAATTTCTTCTTGTTGGTCGGTCAGATCAAAGTCACGGCGTAGCTTGTCTGTGGTGTAGTTACCAAGTTTGATTTGCTCAATTGCTTTAGTAAGTCTGTTGTTGTCAATCTTGTTTTTCTTGACTTCATACGAATCTTTTTCAGAATCGTTGCCATCAACCGGAATAGCAAAAGCCTGAAAGCAAGCGTATTTGTAAGCCGCTGACATGGCTTTGTTGGTTGCCTTATCTCCGCTATCCATTGCTTCACCAAACGTCCGTACAACGTGCCTAGACCCATCTTCTACGGCAACAAAATCAAACTCTGCCTCAACTGTGACATAGAAAAGTTGGCTACCTTTAGCCGAGGTTCTTTCGGTTGCTGTGCGGGAAATCATGCGAGGAAGAATACAAAGACCATGCACAGCGATTAAGGGCGCAATCGCGTTATATACGTCATCAATGCCACGGAATTTATATCCAGACCCTTGTGAGTTTGTGTGATTTTTGCTGATACCAATCTTGGCTAATTCGCCTTGCACTCGATTGATTGCTGCGTAAACTTTCATAATGCTATTTTCTTTAGTTGTTCAAATTCTTGGTTTGTGATTTTGTATTCGTCTGCAATTTTCTTTTTTGCACCTCTTGGTTGACTTACTAAAACGCTTCCATCTGGCATAGAAAAACAAACAGTCAGATGAAATTCACGCATTTCATAAACCGATTCTTCTAAGTTAAGTGCTTTTTCTGTTGCCCATTGCCATTCATTCAAAAGCCTAGCAACTTCGTCTAATTCAATTTGAATTCGTTTTCCAATGATTGTATTTTTCTTTGGTTTGATAAGAAAGTAATTTTCATATTTTTGAGGCAAAGTAAAACCAGAACGCTCAATTGGTGTTTTATAAATTAAACCCAATCCAGTAGTTTCTTGACGCAAAATTGCTTCAGCTTTTTCACGATCAAGAAGTTTTGATTTTTCAGACAATGCCCATTCTTTTGCTCGTTTGTATTTTTCAACAGCAAAGCAACCTAATACTGGGGGAAGTTGGTAATAATTTCTCATGATAAGTTGTCAATCATTTTTGATAGGTGAGTAATCTCATCTTGAAAAAACTTTACACGGGCATCATGGAACGCGCAAAGTTCACGAATCTTTGACTCCAACATTCCTACTCGATACGCAAGGCGGTCTGCTGCGTTTCCGTCTGGATAGTGAATGTCTGAGGTTTGTTTGATTGAGTTGATGATGTATTCGGGATTCATTTCTTCTCCACATAGTTAGCCAATAGCCATTTGTCACCCAAGAAACGCACTGAGCGAACCCAAGCGCGTTGATTGTGTCTGTTCTGTTCTCTGGGTATGTAGTCAACATTAAATAGCCTACGGACTGTTTTAAGGGCTTGTGTGTTCATGCTTTATTTTTGCAGGCAATAAACAAAGCAATTCGTGTCGTCACAGACAATTTTTTGCGACTGTAACTTTCTTCCTCGGAAGTTTTTTCCGCTATTCCTAATGCTGACATTAGTGTGTGCGCTTGAGATAATTCATTTTCTGCCTCTTGTCGAGCCTCTGTTGTGTACTTCAATGTTTGCTCTTTTTGGTTAATTGTTTTTTCCAATTCAACAATTTTTGCTGACTGCTCTTTGCGTAATTTATAAAGAGCAGAAACCTCTTCAGATGTCAATTCAATGTTTAGGTTTTCTAGCTCTTCGCCAGGAACTGTGATTGTGATGGTATTCATAGTGGTGCGTCCTCGTAATTGTCTGGGTTGAATGGAATAGGCTTGTTACGCTTTGGCGTTGGTAGGGGTTCGGTGGGAAAAGGCCACATCATCCTCTCCAAGCCAACATCACGCCAATGGCGATCATGGTCAAGATGGTGATGATTGCTGAGATTGTTTCTTTCATTTCACTACTCCGGTTTTGTTAAGGTCTAGCAATCTTAACGATTTGTTAAGTATGTTGTCTAGGGGATTTCCCTAATCCCTACTGATTTGTTAAGTATACAATGTTAACGCTGGTCAGAAACAGGGTTAGCGCCTGGTGGATCAATGTATCTGAGTGCAACAACCACAAACTCTGCTTTATGAGGCTGACCAGCACCAACACGCATGGGGATTTTTTCCAAGGTAGCGAAGCTTGGATTAAGGATAGCTCCCAAAAGTCCCCAGCCGTGTTGGCGAAAGCTGTCAAAGGAAGGTCGTTGGGCCCATAGCCCAAAGGTGACGCACAGGACAAGTAGCCAACAACCAAAATCGGTCTGGGCCACACTTCCCCCATCCGGAAGTCACTGGCATCAACATGGACCCCGCATAATCGTAAGCGGGACCAACACGCATGGGGATTGGCCCTGCTGCAACAGGGTTTGATTGCAGTCACTACCACTTGTCGGTAGACAGTTCCCAGCCGTGTTGGTGAGGTTCAGAAACTGGAACGCCATGCTCATAGCATGGAGGAATCCGTGGGGGGTGACAGTCCCACGCACCAACAACCTTAAAGGAAAAACATGAATCTACAAAAAGCTGTTGAAATCGCCGGATCAAAGAGTAAACTCGCCAAGCTCTTGGGTATCTCCCGCGCTGCCGTGACGATGTGGGACGAAATCCCTGAGAAACGTATGAAACAACTCAAGGAAATCAAGGAATGGCAAACGCATTTCAATGGCGAACAGGTGCAAGCTCTATCGGGGTCGAACTTCAACGCCAGCGGGATAAGTCAACAATGACCACAGTTCGCAAAGACGATCCAAACAAAGAAGAAACTGTGACCAGGTTCAGAAAGTCAATCGTTATTCTTCCGAGTGTGCATCGCTTGCAAAGCAAAGCAAGAATCTGATACACTACAAAAAAGACGCTTGGCGGCGTTTCTCAGTAGGGTTACACATGGAGTCTGCTGGTACTGAGCCAGTCCGCCAACACCGAAAGGTGAGACTCCAGGTGTAGCCCTTTTTTTTGGGTAAATTATGCGAATAAAAAACTGGTCACAGTTTCAACATTTCAAGGACAGACGACCACCTTGGATAAAGTTGTATCGGGATATTCTTGACGACATTGAATGGCATCAATTGGATGCTCAGTCAAGTAAAGTGCTAGTCATGTGCTGGTTGATAGCCAGTGAAAACGATGGTAACTTACCCGATCTAAAAACTCTGGCATTTAGATTAAGGATGTCAGAAAAGAATACTTCTGAATCAATTATCAAGTTGTCTCACTGGTTGGAACAAGATGATATCAACGTGATATCACAAAGATATCAAGATGTTATACCAGAGACAGAGAGAGAGAAAGAGAAAGAGACAGAGAAAAGACAGAAAGCAACTGTCGTTGCAACGCCTGACGGCGTTTCTGAAATAGTTTGGAAAGAGTTTGTTAACCACCGAAAATCCAAGAAAGCTCAGATCACCCAGACCGTGATTAACGACATTGCCAAACAAGCAAACATTGCAGGATGGACGCTTGAGGATGCATTAAAAGAAACGATTGTCCGAAACTGGCAATCTTTTAAAGCTGAGTGGGTTGCACCAAAAGCAATTCTTGCTGACAGAATTCACTTAACAGTACCTAGCAAACAAGAGCGCGATCCTGCTTTAGTTAAGTTGGACAATGATGCCAAGATAACCGCACCACCTCCAACTCACATTTTGGAGCGTATTAAACAGTTAAGGAAGGAAGCATGAATGAGTTGGCTTTATTCGCAGGTGCTGGTGGAGGGATTCTTGGCGGCAAGCTCCTTGGATGGCGAACAGTCTGTGCAGTTGAGTGGGAACCCTATCCCGCAAGCGTACTGTGCGCCAGACAAAATGACGGACTTCTTTCGCCTTTCCCGATTTGGGATGACGTACAAACCTTTGACGGAAAACCTTGGAGAGGCATTGTTGACGTGGTATCTGGAGGGTTTCCCTGCCAAGACATTTCCGCTGCCGGAAAAGGCGCAGGAATTGACGGCGAACGATCAGGAATGTGGGGAGAAATGGCGCGCATCATTTACGAAGTACGACCCAAATTCGTGTTCGTGGAAAACTCACCAATGCTCACTTCTAGGGGACTTGGACGAGTTCTCGGAGACTTGGCCTCAATGGGGTTTGATGCGCGATGGGGAGTGCTGGGAGCAGCGGACGTTGGAGCAAACCATCAGAGGGACAGAATCTGGATTGTCGCCAAATGGCGTGGACAGCTTTCACACACCCAACACGACAGGATTGGACGGTGGGAGCAACAGCAGGAAGGCATTAAAAAAGAAATTGGAACAATATCCAACGCCAACAGCTCACAATGCAAAGGAATGTGCTTCACCAAGCGAATTCAACAGAAATACCCCAACTTTGGCAACTCACGCTGGTGGGAAACTGAACCCAACGTGGGTCGAATGGTTAATGATGTTTCCGCTAGGTTGGACAGACTTAAAGCCATTGGTAACGGACAAGTGCCCTTGTGTGCAGCAACAGCATGGAGATTATTAAATGACATACACTGAAAAGAAACAAGCCTGGTGGGAATGGCACAAAGCAAACCCTGAAGTCTGGAATCTGTTTGAAAGGTTCAGTCTAGAGGCAATCAGTCGAGGGCGCAACAAGTTGTCAGGCTGGCTCATTGTTAACCGCATTCGTTGGGAAACTGCTGTTGTGACAACGGGTAGCGACTTTAAAATATCCAACGATCACATTGCCTTTTATACCCGACTTTTCCGGTGTAAGTATCCACAACACAAAGACTTGTTCACAATTAAGAAAATGAAAGGCGAGTATGACCAAGACTGAAGCTCATAACCTTTTGGACATGGTGAAAAATGGAATCCTCATCGAATCCCACCGGATCAGAAAAGCCCTTGTCCACACGGGAGACATTCCCAACGTACTTGGAAGACCTCGAAAACAGGTTGGTGGAGCACTACGCTCAGATGGCAATCAACCATATCGAGCATTCTCGGTACATGGTGAAGATTTTTCAGAAGGACTTTCCGGCCCTTGGGGAAAGAGTAGCTAAACGATTGAAAGAATTAAATGACAAGAGATGACATTATCCGAATGGCTACTGAAGTGTGGGGAACGCCAAAGTGGACAGAAACACAGATTAGCCGACTTGAACGTTTTTTCAACATGGCTCAAGCCGCAATGATTGAACAAGGCTGGAGGCAATGCGCCAAAGGCCAGCGAACAACCCAATTCTGCGGGATGGTTGAACAGGCTGTTCAGGAAGAGCGTGAGTCGTGTATCGACATAGTTGCCATTCACGGCGGCAGTGTAGAGATCGAAGCCGCCATCCGAGCAAGGGGAAAAGCATGACTCCACAAGACGTAGTCAAAACCTTAATCATGGTTGGTTGGAAGCAAATTGAAATATCCAGAGCCATTGGGTTAGCGCAACCAAACATAAGCCGCATTGCCGCAGGTTCACAAGGGTGTGGCTGGAGAACTATGGATGCTTTGCGTGAATTGTTAGACCAGGTTCCACCAAGAGCAAGGAAAAAGCAATGAGATACGCAGCAAGGGTTGACGCAACGCAAGAACAGATTGTCAGCGTATTACGCGCTGCTGGCGCTTATGTTTACATCATTGGTTTGCCTGTGGACATTTTGGTCGGATACAAAGGAAAAACAATTTTGGTCGAAATTAAAAGTGGCTCTAAAAAGCGTTTAACCAAGCTACAAACCGACTTTTTCGAAAGCTGGACTGGAGGCACGTTGCTTAGGGTAAATGACGCTGAAGGCGCTTTAAGAGCATTAAGGATGATAGATGGCTTCTTACAAACTGCATAACTACCAACAGGCTCACCAGACGATCTTGGAGTTGATGCCTCGCATAAAAAGTAGATTGCAATCGGGAAATGTGTTAACCTTAACAATACAAGAGGACACAAGAAGCCTTGACCAGAACGCAATGTTTCATGCGCTCATAGGGCAAATCGCTAAACAAGCGCAGCACATGGGGGCAACTTGGGACATTGAGGCATGGAAACGACTTTTAACCCATGAGTGGGCAAAAGAGACAGGAAGGCAAGCTGGACAATTAGTTGCAAGCCTTGATGGTAAAGACATTGTTCAGTTGGGCATCCAGACAAGGAAGTTTAGTAAGCAAGAAGCAAGCGAATTCACAGAGTGGGTTTTAGCTTGGGGATCACAAAACGGAATCACTTTTAAGGAGTAGCAATGATTTCACTAATTCTTTCATTAGCTTTACACGCTCAAGCGTATGTGCCTAACGGCTACATCACGCCAAAGCCGTACTATCCACAGCAACCAATTCAGACTGTGCCTGGGAGAAAAAAATGAGCATAGAAGCAATGAAACAGGCACTGGAGTTGGCGCGTGAAGGCGTGGAAATCCACTCGCCAAATATGCCTGAATACAAGGTGTGCGCCGCGCTTCTTGCTTTTGCAGAGCAGGCTGAGAAGCAGGAGCCGGTGGCGTTGCAGATGGATGTGATTGTTGTCAATCTTGTGCGTGCAGGCATCAACAAACACCACGCCAGAGAACTTGCGGAGCATTTCATCAAACACACCACCCAACAACCACAGCGTGAATGGGTTGGGCTGACGAATGCGGAAATTGCTGACGAGTTTTACAAGTTTGAAGCCGCTGGTGCGTGGTATCAGTTTGCTCATGCCATAGAAGCCAAACTAAAGGAGAAGAACACATGAGCATCGCGGCAATGAAACAAATGCTTGAGGCGTTGGAATTTGCACAAAAGGGAACGCAGGGTTGGACTTTCTTTTTGCCCGATGCCATTACAGCAGGTCGCCAAGCCATAGAGCAGGCTGAGAAAAATCAATTCAATCCTGATTGGGACGCAATGGCTGTCATGGTTGAAGAACAGCAACGCATGGCTAAACGAATTGAAGAATTAGAGCAGGCTGAGAAACAGGAGCCGGTGGCTGTTGCGCGTGTTGATGACCTTGAGCGAGGTGGTCGGGTTCGGGCGTTGGCAATGGGTCTTGCGCTTGATGCGCCCCTCTACACCACTCCACCACAGCGTGAATGGGTTGAAATCACAGATGAGCAAATAGCAGAAGCAATTGGAGACTCAATTGATGACGTTTACTTTGCTGATTTTCGTAAAGTTATAGCCAAAGTTAAGGAGATGAACACATGACGCCAAAATTCACACAACTACTTGAACAGTGCATCCTTGACGGAGTTATTCTTGGACATAAAAGAGCATACAAACACAGCGATGCACCAAGTGAATCGGACATCAATCAGTCAATTGTGAATGAAGTTCTTAACGAACTACATGAATGGTTTGATTTTGATGAAAACAAACAAAAGGACAAGAACACATGACCATAGAAGTAATGAAACAAGCACTAGAGGCGTTGGAAACTTGTATGTACCCACAACAAAAACAAATTCAAGCCATCACATCCCTACGCCAAGCCATAGAGCAGGCTGAGAAGCAGAAGCCGGTGGCGTGGATTGAGCTTTGGCACGGCTCTGGGCCAGACCGTGGTTGGTGGGTATGGGAAGCGGGGCTGACGCACGGAAACATGGTTGCATATATCGGTGAGGGTGAATTCGCGGAGCGTCTGGCGAGCTTGATTGTGGAGAAGCACAACACAGCCATTCACGCCACCCCACCCGCAACACCTGCGCAGGAGCCGAAAATGTATGAGGATTGGTATGACTCTGCATCATGCGGTCACTGTGGCATGGTCAATGGACACACACAACACTGCCGCACCGTCACCCGCACAGCCGCGACAAAGATTTCCAAGCACGAGCCAATCATTGACTTAGGCGGCCATGCTGGAACATACGGCCCTGTAATCGACCATTCGTGCAAAGACACTTACGAGTTGATTATGAAGTGGGCCGACATTTATGCGGCGCAGACTGGAAATCTATACGCGCAAGCGGCGCAAGACCCATCTAAAGTGGCAAGGATGGCAGATGAACGAACGATGCTTGCGTGTGTAGTTGCTCAGGCGTTTCCACCGCCCGAGCCTGATTTATTAAACGCATTGAAGCGCATCGTGGATGAGCCGAACAACACCATGAGCGATGGCAAAACACTTAAAGAAATCATCAGGATTGCCAGAGCCGCCATCGCTAAAGAAACTGGAGAGAAAAAATGAGCGACTGGACTACTTATGAGCAAATTGCCTTTGTGTTTTTTGTATTCTGGCTTGGTTTCATTTTGGGAGTTAATTTTTGTCTTGGTGTATTGAGGAGAAACCAATGACACAACAATTCTTAGCCCTACAATTGGCTGATTCGGCTGATGCCTGTCAACTCACTGTACACGATTGCTCTTTAGTCGCCAAAGAATTACGCCGCCTGCATGGTCTTGCACAGCGGCAATGGGTTGGGCTGATGGATGAGGAAATTGCTTTGGTGTGCGCTGAATGCGCCGCATCTGCCCACAATTGGAATGACATTAGTTTTGCCCGTGCCATCGAAGCCAAACTCAAGGATAAGAATAGTCAATGATGTATCCCAAGACCGAGTACATACGCAGTCAAAAGCTATTAAAAGCGGTTGCATCGTTAAGATGTATGAATTGCGACTCAAGCCACGGTGTCCAAGCAAGTCATTCAAACTGGGCTGAACATGGAAAAGGACGTTCCCTGAAGGCAAGCGACATTTACACGGCTGCTCTGTGTCTAAGGTGTCATTTTGAAATAGACCAAGGGCGCGATTTAACAAAAGACCAGAGAAAAGAACTTTGGATGAAAGCGCACAAAAAGACAGTTGAAGCGTTGGTAATGAATCGAGAATGGCCCTCTGGCGTTCCTTTACCAGATATGGGAAAATCGTAAAAACATGGAGTTACTATGAAGTTTGTAGCCAGCATCGAAGCAAAAGTTAACGACCCAGTGATGGACTTCACGATGTGTCTGCTTCATAGCGTGACTAACGCTCACATTCTTCATTTAACGACCAAAAGCTATTCCGAGCATAAAGCCCTTGAGGGTTTCTATACCGAGATTGGCGATCTGGTTGATTCGTTTGTCGAGGCATTCCAAGGTAAGTATGGACTTCTGCACGACTTTAAGGCTGACTACCAACTGCCCGATGCACCCGTCCCCTACCTTGAATATCTAAAGACCGAGGTTGAAACGCTAAGACGCCTACCTCGATTCCCGCAGGATAGCGAACTCCAGAATCTAGTAGATGAGATTGCAGACCTGATTAATTCTACCCTTTACAAACTCCGATTCCTGAAGTGATATGCCATTACGCAACGTTAACGGCAAATGGTATTGGGGAAAATCTGGCCCCTACTCAAGCAAAGCCAAAGCCCTATCAGTAGCCAGGGCTGCTTACGCACACGGATACAAAGAGAATGCCGATAAGCCCATACAACAAGAAGTGTTCAGAGTTGGGATGCAAGAACCCAAGAAGTAAGCTGAATAGTTTTTGTTTAGATCACGGCGGTAAAGAGTACGTCAGTAAAGAATCAGACAGTATTTATCAAACGCCATTCTGGAAAAGCCAGAGAGCAAGGCAGCTAAGTATCCAACCCTTATGCCAAGGATGTTTAACAAGAGGCATAGTGGCATCAGCAAAGCACGTTGACCATGTATTCGCCTGGAAACACATAGGCAGACACGCATTTACGCAGAATATTTTTCAATCCCTTTGCCATAACTGTCACTCACACAAGACAGGACTAGAGAAACAAGGCATCTATGAGCACTACACGCATGAGGGCGTGATGCAGTATTCAGAGCACGATTACAGCGTAAAGATGAGGCAATATGTACAAGGGTATTGAACACCAACCAAAAGGCGCATCAGTTGTCTATTGGATTCATAGACCTGAAGATACCGATATAACCAAGGAAGGTTATGTGGGAATTACTAACAGGATGGCTAGGGATAGGTGGGTAGATCACCAATCAGCGGCTAGACGTACAGACAAAAAGTGTGCGGTACTTAACAGAGCGATAAGCAAATATGACGATCTAATATGGGAAGTTGTTGTAGTTGCTGACACAAGGGAATATTGCGAACGCATAGAAGGTTTGTTAAGACCTAAACAGCGCATAGGATGGAACATAGCTCAGGGTGGAATGCCTGTTGATACAAGACTAGGTGGTGAGGCCAACAGAATTAGATGGATACAGTATTGGATTGACAACCCAGAAGAAGCTGCCGAAAGATGGTGGAGTGCTGAATATTCATTGTTAAGACAACAAGCAAATGAACATCGTAAAGCAAACAAACCTAAACCATATACCAAAGAACGCAAGGCAGATGTACGCAATAAATCTGGTTTACTTGGTGTAACTTGGTATCCAAAATATAACAAATGGAGATCACAGATAGGCATAAGACCCATTGTTGTTTCCTTGGGTTATTTTGATACCAAAGAGCAAGCGCATGAAGCATACCTAAAAGCTAGAGAGATTTATAAAGCATTCAAGCGTGGTGAAATTGAAAAAGACGTAGCAATAGCCACAATCAAACAGCGGTTGTAACACTTAATAACTCTTTTATTCTGGAGCAGGTGAAAAG
>JACCDQ010095863.1_pt1 | contig 39686 bp, 24 predicted proteins | sample 7446031 | NCBI WGS metagenome assembly JACCDQ01 (sample SAMN15323442, study PRJNA562643) | freshwater metagenome | isolation source: river surface water | place: USA:Blue River Watershed | collected 2017-08-17 | reverse complement strand
TGCCGTTGCCATCTTCTTCGCTCTCTAAGACAATCTTAGCCTGATCGAAACTCAAATGTTCTGCTAGACTAGTTTTCACCTTCATGTCCTATTATCTACGACCACGGAAAAGGCTTTGCTTGTTGTCAGCGGATTCTTTCGAACCTGCTTTCTCAGCACCATGTCCTGGCTCTTTCTTGCTAAAAGCATTACCTGCTTTGCCGCCTGGGACGTTGATGTTACCAGCATTATCTTCTGTAGGCTTTTGCTTGATTAAGCTAGAACCTTTTAGTTGACCTTGATTAGCTTCGCCAGCCTGTGCGCCGTTGCGACCGCTTAGAATGTTAGCAGTTGTACCGCCCATATCATTCTTCATGTTGTCAACAATAGACTTTGTGTTGTCAGCTTTTTCAGCAGCGCCTTTCTTTTCAGCACCGTGACCAGCTGGAACTTTTTCAACATATTCACGAACGGTTTCTAAATCAAACCCTTCTTCTTCTGGACCTTCTTCGTCGCTGCCAAACTCGTCACCGTGTTCGTCACCTTCGATTCCTTTTAGCTAGTCAAACTTAGCTTGTAGCTCGTCAACAATAGCTTCTAGGTCTTGGAATAATTCTTCTTCGCCTTTTTCAGCTTCTTCTTCACCACCAAACTCGTCGTCGCCGCCTAATTCACCTTCTAGGTCATCAGTTGCGTCACCGCCAAATGGTGTGTCTTCGTCACCGCCTTCAATAGCGATGTCTTCAAAATTTTCTTCTACTTTGTCGTCTTCAGCATCTTCGTCGTCTGCTGCTTCTTCCATTTCTTCTTCGTCTTCTTTGTCGTCTTCTTCAGCGATTTCGCTTTCAATTAGACCTTCGTAGATTTCACGTGAAGCTGCAACAACGTATTCATGAAAAAGCTCATCAGCTTTGTCTTGCTCGCCGTTAACCAGACTTTCTAACATCTGGGTTAATAAATTCTTATCTGCCATGTTGTATTCTCCTTGAATTGGTTAGGCTGTAGTTTTATTTACTACGTAGATTAAAAAACGGGGTTAAATGACGTTTTTTTGATCAGTTTGATCAAGATATACACAATCTGGGAATCTTTCTTTAAATTCAGAAGCCGAGATATTAGTTATATTAGGATACGCTGACAACTTAGTAGGTATCATTGCACCGTCATTTACTACTCTATAAAAGATAGTATTCTTAAATTCAGACACTATTCTTTCGGTTTGATTGAGCCAATTACCGTGGTATGTAGCTACATCAGTACTGCGTTTATAGTTAAAAGTATCTGCATAAACATTGTTTAATTTACCAGCTAATCCTTGATAATCAAACCCTAAAATGTATACATGCTGGTGCCCTCTTGATGCTGCTAACCACAATGCTGTGGGCCCAGAACTCCATCCTTTATGGGGATTAAACAACTTTAGATAGCTTTTATTAATGATTCCTTTATTAGGATTTGTCCATACTTCGTGCGTTTTGTGATATCCAGAATTAATAATTTCATTAACCATCTTAACATCAACTGCTACTAAAGCATGTGGTTCCATTTCTCTGTATAGTGCATTGCAACCGTACACAGAGCCAACAGGAAGCAAGGTCTTAGCATCTAAAAACAATCTGCTAGTACCGTTTCCTAAAACAAAAGCTATATTATTGGGCTGGTGCGGCTTCGGCTGGAGTTGCATACATTTGTTGAACAAAACCTAACTCAGACTGCTCTTCCGCTTCGTGGGCTTCTGATTGCATTCTTAACTGATTAATTTGTCTTAATGTTAAACGAATCTTGCGTGTATCGCTTAATTTTAAAACAGAAGTATCCCTACTAGATTCGTATCTACGATCTTGAGTAAGTTCGTTTTTGTCGCCGTAATTAAAGAATTCATTTAGAAGCATAATGTTATTTATTATTGTATTGGAGCTTCTGCCGGTGCAGCTTCACCGCCTTCTGCTGGCATCTCTGCTGCTGCGGCCATATCCTCAGGAGCTTCTGCATCTTGTCCTGCTAAGTCACCTGCCATTCCGCCCGGTGTAATGCCTACGCCACGCATTTCGCTTGCTGCATCGCCTGTAGGTTTAAGAGTTGCACCGTTCTCTTCTCTCCACAATTTTTCGTTTTCTTTGATTTCGTCTTCTGTTAAACCTAAGAAACGTTTTAGCGCGAAGCGTTTGCTTAAATGTGGAATTTGTGAAACTTGTGAATACGTTGCTGCCCTTGCTGTATCAAGTTCTGATTGACGATAAGCAGCAAAGTTTTGTGGCTGATTAAACTTTAATTCAAAAAGGCTATTATCAATGTTAATGCCTTCGTTGTTTAACCATAATTTAAACTCTAAGTCAAACGTTTCTACAATCATTGATTGCAAACGTTTGCAATATTCGTTAAATCGTAGTTCTTGAATGTAAGCAGTACCTACTTTGCCGTCAGCCATTGTGTTTGGCTGCTCGTCAATTGCTGTTGGCAAGTAACTTGCTGGAATACGTAAAGCACGGAATAACTTGTTTGTGAAATAACGTAAGTCTGTAATTTCGCCTAGGTTAGTACCACCTGGTAGTGTTTCAACTTTAGAACCACGACCTTCTGCTGTTTGTGGGAAGAAGTAATCTTCGTTTGTTGATAATGGATTATAGCTTGAATCCATAACGCTTGTACCACCGCCTGTAGCTGATGGGATACGTCTTTGTTGAATTTCGTTTTTAACACGTTCTACAAAGCTCATAGCCATGTGCGCTGGCATGTTACCAACGTCAACGTAGAAAATACGTCTTTCTGGAGCACGTTGTATACGATAGATAATAATCGCATCTTCAAGCAATTCTTTTTGCTTGTAAACTTTAAACACAGATTCTAATACTGAATTACCAAATGGGTAGTTATTATCTAACCCTTCGCTTAGACTAATGTGTACAACATGTTTTGCATCAACGGTTATTTCGTTAACACCGTTTTGGAATCTTGTGCCTGCAGGTCTTGCTGCATCACCGACAAATCCTCGACCAAAGCCGCCACCACTTGTATAGCTTGCGGTGCCGCTTGGCGCTGTGTTTGTTGTATTGTGTGGAGTTGTTGCAATTAAATTAACAAAATTAAAGTTAATATCTTTAACTACGTATTGCTCAGGAACCTTGCCGTCAGATTCGTTTACAATAATTTTTGATACTTTTGACGAATCAACAAACAACCATTTCTTAGTTTGTGGATCTCTAATGAAGAAACAATCGCCATACTTGAAAGCATTACGAACAATGCGGAAAATTCTAGTTTCGAATTGTTGCTGCTTAGTCCATTTTTGTAGTGCGTCTTTTAAAAGTTTAACTTCTGTAGACGTTGGCTTGCCTCTAAAGAATGTATGAAACGGTGTTGCATTTTCTTTATCTTTTTGTGTACAAAATTCTGCAAGGATATCAAGAGCAGCGTTAACTTCACTATCCATATCCATTGTATCGTATTGCATATATCGTTCAACACGATTTGGAGCGCCTGCATAAACATCGGGCAAGAAACTCGAATAGTTTGCACGAGCAGGACCTGGTTGGCCTCTACCCGAAATTGGGCTCATTCCGCCTGCATTATCAATTTTTACTGGTGTAAAATACTTTTTCCAAGACATGTATTGTTCTCGTTATTAAGCTATTGCGCTCTCGTAGAGATCGTTTGAGAATGAACGTTGGACGTTAAGTTGTTTCTCATGAACATCAAAACTTCCTTTGTTAATTTTAATCAATTGATCCATCTTAGTATTTAAGCTCGCAAGCAAGGTTGCAGGTGATTCTTGAGTAGGTGCTGCTTCGCCTGCACCTGCACCGCCCTCTTTACCTTTAGCTTTTTCTTCTGCTTTTGTTTTAGCTTCCACTTCTGCTTTGGCTTTTTCTTCTGCTTTGGCTTCTATTGCCTTTTTAGCAGTTTCTGCTCCGGCAACACCTGAAGCTTCTGGATTTTTAATAAAAGCACTCTTTTGCTGTTGTGCTTCTGGTAACAACAACGATAATGAATCGTCGTAATTTTTTGTTAATTCTTCTTTTTTCTGTTGTGCCGCTTCTTGTTTTTTGTTAGCATCTTCCATGCCACCTGCGCCTTTCTTTTTAAGGTCAACAAGTTTTTGTTCAATTTTAGCAGACTCTTCTTTTCTCTTTTGATCTTTAGCTTCGGACGTTCTTTCTTTAGCCGTTGCTTCGCGTTGAGCATCTCGATTCTTTTCTCGGTCGTCTAATTCTTTTCTCGCTTCATCTCTAATTTCTTGTCGTTTTTTAGCTTCTTCTTCTGAAATGCCTCCTAACGCATTAGGGATCATAACAAGCAATCCATCCATCCAGTCTTGTAATGTAAGCCATAGTCTACCAAAGTTATCTTTTATAGCTTCAATAGCTGTACCAAAAGTCCATCCTTTGTCGTATAATATTTTAAATATTGCAATCAACGCTACAATAGGTGCCACGATTGCAAGTATAGGTGCTGCTGCTGCCCATGCTGCTGCGGCTAATCCACCTATGCCAAGTGTTGCTGCCGCCGAGGCTGCTGCTTGAACCCATCCAGCTACCGTAGCGGCTGCTAGATATACTCCATACCCAATTAATGCAGTTCCTAAACCTAACAATATTGGTGTTAAGTTATCTGCAATAAAGTCGCCAACTGCTTTAAACACAGGATATACATAATCAGCAATTACTTCGCCAACTGATTGTAGTGCTGGCCAAACGTATTCGCTAATTACAGAACCTATGTCTTGCAATGCAGGAACTACATCAGCCATGATATATCCTGCCACGGTTAAGAATGCTGGATATAAAGTATCATTAATAAATGCACCTAACCATTCAAATGCAGGTTTTAAGAATTCTATTATTGCTCCGCCAACTTCTGTTACTATCGCTGAAAATATCTGGAACGCTGGAACAATATATGTCATTACAAGATTGGCTGCAAATTGAAATGCGTCCATTAATAGATTTAATAATCCGCTGTTTGCCAACACCATTTGGAATGAGTTACTTACTGCGGCAATATTTTGCTTTGCCTTTTCCATTGCTGCTGCTTGAGATGCTGCTGCCTTTTCTTGTTCAGTTAACGCTTTCTTTCTTCCGCCAACTTCTTGATTAGCTAATTCGTTAATTCCGCCAACGGTCTCGCCAAACTCTCCAACATATTGGCCCATTGTTTTAAATTCTGCAGATGACCTTTTCTGCTGTGCTTCAACAATAGAATTGTTTTTTGTTTTATCAATTTCAGCTTGGGTTAACTTTCTACCGCTGTTAATTGCTTGACCCATTGCCATAACTTCTTGAGCAGTACCGCCCATCATTGCATTAAATTTAACTGCGGCTTCACTGGTAATATTACCAGTTGTTAACATGTCTTTAATAGCAGCTTGTTGTGATTTAGGAAAACTAGAAACAAATGATTCCATCATAGCACGTTGGTCTTTATCCATGCCCTGAGTCATAGCAATCCATTGTGCATCTTTTGCACGAGCTTCTGCTTCGTTTTCTAATTCTTGTCTATTGCGTCCAGTAATTTTTGCTAGTGCATCCATTTCTTTTAGATATGCACCTGCACCTGCTGCTATTTCTTTTGATGATTTTCCTTGTAATGCTCCTGAACTACCGATAGTCTTAACATATGATGCCATGCCTTGATTAATTTGTTCAGTAGAATAACCTAGTCCCGCAAGTTGTGCGCCAACGTTACTAGTTCGTAATTGTTTGCTCATGTCAGCAAATCGTTTAGCACCTTCTTCTGTAGTTCCGCCAAGCAACATCATAGCATCGCCGTTCTTAGAAACAATGGCTCCAAATTTCTCCATTGTTAACCCTGCACCGCTAGCTGCGGCGGCAAAGTTATTCATACTATTACCAAACGTAGCACCAGATGCTGTAGCTGACTGGTATGATCCTAATACTTTATCTGCTGCTCCTGCTACTGCTGCAAAAATTCCACCTAGTACAGGAACACTTGAAAATACAGATGCCGCTCCACTAAAACTATCTCCGGCATTAGCAAAACTTTGAATTAATGAAGTTGTTTCTTTACCTAGAGCAAAGAAGCCGCCAGTTAACATTTGAAGCGGTCTTATTGCCGCCCCCATTAAGTGACCTAGTTTTGCACTAGATGATGCTCCGCCACCGCCACCGCTGTCTTTGCCGCCACCGCCGTCATCTTTTAATTCATTATTTTTTTGGTCGGTAGGTTTGCCGCCTTTCTTGTAGCCGCCACCAGCACCGCCCTGTATGGCCTTTAATATTTCCTGTAAGGTTGCTTCCGATGCTGCATTATCTGCTACAACGGTACCAACTCCGGGGATATCAATTTTAACGGTAGTACTAGCCATAGATTAATTTTTCCTGGTAAACTGCGTATATAAATACTTTTCTGCTAATAGTATTTATTGGAGAAAAAATGAGTGATCAACTAAATCAAAAGAAAAATCCGTTGTCAAATTGGTTCAGACAACCAAAAATTTATGTCAGACTTCCGTCTAAAGGAAAGTTCTATCCTTCAGGAGCTCTTGATGTAAGTTCAAACGAGGAGTATCCTGTATATGCTATGACAGCTAAGGACGAATTAATGTTTAAAACTCCAGATGCGTTGTTGTCTGGTCAAAGTACCGTTGAAATTATTAAGAGCTGTATGCCTGCAATTATCGATCCATGGAAAATGCCAGTGATTGATCTGGACTTTGCTCTAATTGCTATTCGTATTGCAACTTATGGCGAGAAAATGGAAATTGGAACTAAGTGTCCGCATTGCCAAGCAGAGAATTCATACGATGTAGACCTTACTGCTTGGTTAGGTTTATTCTCTAACTTTAATTACGAAGAGCAAATTGGAGTTGATCCTTTAACTATTTTTGTTCGCCCATACACATACCAAGAAATTACTAAAACATCAATCAAGACATTAGAACAGCAAAAAATCTTTGCAGTAATTAATGACGAACAAATGAGTGATGAAGATAAGCTAACTAAGTTTGGCGAGAGTTTTGTTAAGATTACACAACTCACCGTAGATATTATTGCAGAATGTATTGCAAAAATTTCAACTCCAGATGGAGAAGTTTCAGATAAAGCAATGATTAAAGAGTTTATTAATAATTGCTCTAAGGATGTTTTTGATAAGATTGCTAATCACATCAATTCTCTAAAAGAACAAATTGAACTTAAGGCTAAGAATATGGTTTGCCAGGAATGTAACGGGCAGTTTGATGTACCTATTACAATGGATCAGGCAAATTTTTTCGGAGTCAGATCTTAAGCCGGCCCTTGCCTGAGATCTTAGCAATGTCCGAGCAAATGGACAAAGAAGCTAGGGCTATGAAGAAAGACGTTCTTAAAATGTGTTGGTATATGAGAGGGCTTTCTTTTAGCGAAGCTATGAACTTAAGTTTTGAAGAAAGAGAAATTGTTTCTGAGATTATAAAAGAAAATTTAGAAACAACAAAGAAAACAGGAATGCCGTTCTTTTAAAGCTGTTTTGCTAGTTGTGCTAACAAACTTTGTTGCTCAGAAGTTAACTTTCCGCCCTTATAAGCAACCTTTAATGCATCTGCTAATTCAGTTGGATTAGCAGATTTTATTTTTCCTGCAGAAACTTTTTGATATAGTGACTTTAGTCTCATAAGATCGTCTCTATATAATGCTCCGCCTTGACTAGCATTTACTAGCGTCTCTCTATCTAAATGAGATGTTCTAACAACACGTTGACCTGGAACTTTTTCTTGACTATCTGTTGACTTATCGACATTGCCGCTAAACCATTTTGATGGTGACAAGAGCTTTGATACTTTGTCAAAGCCAGTCTTAACATTGCTTGCCGAAAGGTTAGCAACATCCCCAACATCGTTTTCAACTACAATTTCAGAAATTCTCATTTTTTAAATACGCTAAACTCGCCTTTAGCTAGACTAGATTCAAACATCTTTTGTTTGTTAACTTGAACTTTACGTGCTAACATTTCTTCTAGGCTTGTGCCTGGACGAACAATGCTGTCTGTAAAGTTGCCCATAATGCGATCACGGTCTGCATCAATCTCTGCTTGACTTGCTGCTGGCGCTGCTGGCTGTTCGCCTGCTGCGGCTGCTTTCTTAGCTGCACGTTGTTGGCGTTTCTTAATAGCACCGGGGGTTTGACTTTGTTGTCCTGCAACTTTACCACCACCTTGTGTTCTTGCAGCAGGTGCTGCTGGTTCAGCTGCTGGTGCTGCTTGAGCTGCTGGTTGTGCAGCTGGTTGTGCTGCTGGTTCAGCTGCTGGTGCTGCTTGAGCTGCTGGTTGTGCAGCTGGTTGTGCAGCTGGTTCTTGTGCAGGTGCTGGTTGTGCTCCTGCTGCCGGTGCTGCGCCTGCTGCCGGCTTACCTTGAGCAGCTTTTGGATCAGGCTGTGCTAAGGATTTTTGCAACAACTTCATAATGTTTTGCTTACCTTTCTTGTCAAGTTGATTTACCTGTGCCTTAACTTGAGCGTAAGCAGTTTGATTAACTTTTTCTTGACCTGCACCTTGTGTAGCATCAGCAGTCTTTTGCATCGCTTGAGCTGCTGCACCTGTTTGTGCTTTAGCCGGTGCTGTACCTGCAGGACCTTGTGCGTTAGCATCTGCTGCCGTTGCTGCTGGTTCTTGTTCAGGTGCTGCTGCTTGAGCACCACCTGCTGCTGGGGCAGCTTGTTGTGGGGCTGCGCCCGCCGCCGGCTTTGCACCTGCTGCTGGTGCTGCACCTGCTGCCGGTTGTTCTGCTCCCGGAGTTGGTTTTCCTTTTAATCCTGCCTTTAATCCTGCCATGAAGCCTGGTTTTTCTCCGCCTGCTGCTGCATCACCCGCTGGTGCTGCTGCTCCGCCGCCTGCTGCTGGTGCTGCTCCTGCTTCAGCATCGCCTCCGCCTGCAACGGTTGATTTACCTGCTTGGAATCCTTTCTTAACGGCTTGACCAATACCAGCAATGCCACCTGCTACTGCGCCTGCACCTTTGGCTAAGGTTCCTACACCTTTACCAACTGCTGATCCAACTTTGTTTAATAATGGACCTTCTTCTAAATTTTGGCTTTCTGTTAATAGTTCATTGATTCTCATATCAAGCGGTTCCTAATTGTTTGGTAACGTATTTCATCATGCGTTGTTTATCTTTCTTATTTAACGCTAAAACAGCCTTTTTAATATCGGCATATGTTCCAGCAGACGTAGGCTGTTGTCCGTCCTGGGCAGCTTGTCCACTATCTTGTGCAGGTTGTTCTGCACCTGCGCTAATTTTCATATCAGCATACACCTTATCGATAACATCGGTAGGTATCTCCATACTGATTAAGAATTGTTTTAGTTTTTCAGAGTCAGTAGGGGAGCCATCTAACTTCCAACCTGCTAATAGTTTAGCCGATGTAACTTTTTCTGTAGCTTGTTTGCCAACCCAATCAGCGCCTTTAGCTACTGCTCCTACAGCTTTACTTGCTCCGGCTTTTAATTTGTCCATGAAACCTGCTTCAGTAAGCACACGGTTAAACAACATGTAGACCTGTCCTTCAGACAACGGACGAGTTTGAATATACAAACTTTCTTTTGCCGGTTCAGCTACAGGTTTTCCTTGCTTGTCATATCCTGCTGCTCCAGTTGCAGCACCTTGTGCCGCTGCTGTTAATCCTGAAAAGAGATCATTTAATTTTCTAATTGGCTCACCTGGGTCTTCAGTGCCCATAGCTTGATAAGTTGCTTTTGTAATCTGACTTGCAAAGTCTTGAGCTTGTCCAAATGCTTCTCTAGCACCATCAAAGTTTCCAGCATTCCATTGTTGTGCAGCACCGCTCCACATTTTGTTAAACTGGCCAAGCTGTTCTTTAGTTCCTACAATATGTGCGTCACGGAATATGTTTGGCAGTCCATTGCCAATGTTTTCTTGATAGAACTGAGTAAATCCGTGTATTGGCATTGGATTAAAGTATTCGTAGGCGGTGGTAATCATTTTGCCAACTGCTTCCATAGACTTACCTGCTAGCCAACCTACTGCTGCCGCTTTCAAACCTTTGCCAATAGCTGTGGAAAGTTTTTCGCCTTTAAGTAATTCTTGTGCGCCTTTTAGAACTTGACCAGCAATAGCACCGCCTACAGGTCCGCCCGCCAATGAAGCAATAGCAGTAAGCACACCAATAACTGCTGCTGATTTACCTGGATTGGCCTTAACCCACTGCCCTAGCCCTGCTGTTTTTTCAGCTAGATCTGGAAACTTCTCAGCTACTTTAGCTTTTAGTTGTTCAAACTTTTGGTCAAATGCTTTAACTGGCGCAGTATCTTGTAGCTTTGCACCTAAGTTATTAATAATATCGTTGGCTTTCTTGGCGGCATCTACACCTGCGCCTGCTAGTGTACGATTATCTCCACTGGCTATTGATTGTTTTTCAATAGCGCCAAACACCTGCTTAATTTGATCAGCAGTTAGCGATGCTTCAATTAAAGGTCGTAGTTCGTTATAAACACCCTCAACAACACGTTGCTGTTGTAATGTTAATCCATCACACGATTCTCTAAGAATATTCCTAGAGCCTTGCATATGTTGTTCGATAAGAAGTGTGTTATCTGATAAAGTAGTTAAACGCATTTAGTAATCCATCGATGTATTAGTTATTTATTGTAAAAAAGAGCTAAAGCTCTTTTGCGTTATCGCTTACGCTCAACGCATTTCTTTCTTTAGACAATGTTTTATATGATTATATAGTTAACTGCGAAGCAGTTTTAATATTATCCAGATTCTAATGGTCACACTAAGCCCGTTTCCGGGCTTAAAAAATAACATTATCCGAGTTCGGCAAGTCACACAGCGTTATGGCATTACAGAGGCGGTCGTCCTGTACCTCGAGCCATGTCTTTATTACGACGGCGGTTAGTAAAAATACGCTATCATCTTTACTAACGTGCAGATTTTCTCTGCTCATTTTGCCTTTTTAGCATTTTCAAACAATCAAATCGCAGGGCTTAGAAGCGATCTTCATCCAAATGGGTAGTGATTGAGCACTCTTAACGGCAAGAGATTTACGTCCCAGTGACCCGAGGTCCTGTTTTCATGTGCGCTTGAAATTAGCCAGCGCAAGCCTTAACCGTTTAATTGTAATTTGCCTTTGATATGGGAACCGTGAACTCTAACTTGTATGTGTCCGTTGTAGTACTCATCTGATTCAAGTACACGCCTTGAGAATTGCTCTCTAGCTTCTACATACGAACATTCGGCCTTTGATTTGCAGTAATATAATATTTCTCTGGTAAAGTTTTCTTGGCCTATGAGTTCTACGTCTTTAGATAGTTCGGGACTTGAGCCATAATATGTTTTCCAATCTGACTCAATTTTGCCTTTGATGCGCTTTTTCTTCTTGTTACCGTTTTTAAGTTTAACGACTTTGTATGTTGTTTTAGAAAACTTTGCTAATTTTTTGCCTATATATTTGCGACCAGAGATTTTATTGGTGATGATATACACGAAGCCCACGCAGTCTTCTGGTAATTCGTCGATTACTTGATCCTGATAAGTCCATGTCATCCATTGTTAGTTACCTTTTTTGGTCGACCAACCATGCCTTTTCTGGCTGCTTTCTTTTGTTCTCGTTTTTCTTGTATCTCTACTCGCCTTTTACTTGCCTCGTTGCGTATTTCTGATAGCCAATACCGTGCCTTAATGCCTGCTTCGTCTGAGCCTTTATATTCAAAGCGTTCCTGCCATTTAAAGTACTGCTGGAATGCTTCGATCATCTTGTCATGTGATTCTGTACTCATTCAACAATTTCAATATCGTTGCTGTAACTTGTAAATCCGTTTTCTTTAATAACCTTCAGTACGTGGTTTACACGATTTGTAAGATCATCTCTATGCGAAATTAAGAATACATTCTTATTACGCTCTCGGGTCATGCGTTTTAGTACAGCGATAGACGTTTCAACACCGCTTGCATCCATGCCGCTGTCGACTAATTCGTCGATAAACAGCAAGTTAATTGGGTGATATAAGTTTTCCCACACGTCTCTAAATGCCCAACTTAGACTTAAAATGAGTCTATTTCGTTCACCTCTACTGAGGTTATCGAAGTCTAAGTCCTGTCCTAGTTGTGTAATGATTACTGATAAATCGTTCTGAAATTCAACGATGTGAGGTAACCCAATCTTATCAAGATAGTAGGTTAACCGCTGATTTAAGAACGCTAAGTTCTGGTCAATAATGCGTTTACGGATAAAACTATCCTTGTTTGTTAGTAGCTTATGCAGAAATTCTTGGTGATCTTTTAGTCTTGTTAGGGTATTAACTGATTCCCAATCAATTTCTTGCACCGCAGTTTTCTTCAACTCGTCAATTTGCTCAAGATATGGATTAGTTTCAGCATCTTTAATTGCTAAATCACGTTCTAATCCTGCTACGGTGTTCTTATGATTTAATGCTTCTTCTAATGTATCGTAATGTACATCTGGGCAAGTACCTAACTCGCCTAATAAAGAAACAGCTTCAGTTAATGCAGTAAGTTCTTCTGCATATTCGTTAATTGTAGTTTTGCTATCTTCTACTTGTTTCTTTTTTGTGTCTAACATAGACTCGTGTTTAACATCGTGTATGTCCTGACCACAACTATGACACTTATGATCTAATAAACTAGTCAATTCTTTTTCTAGTTTTTCTAAAGACTTTTGTTCTTTTTCAAGTGTGCTAGTTTGTTTTGCAACTAGTGAAGTTAGATTATCTAACTCTTTCTTATTTTTGTTCCATTCTACTAAGGCACGTTGATTTGTAATCTCTAAATCAATCTCAACATGGCTTAAGTAGTCGATGCTTTTAAGCAAATCTTCAATTGCTTTTTCTTTTTGTTCATCCCACATCCGTTGTTTGCGTTCTAACGCTTCAATGCTTTGTTGAATACGATCGTTAGATGCTTTAACGGTTTCAATTCTAGTGTTTTCTGTAGAAATTGCGTCTTTAGTAAGTTTAACTTGTTCTTTTAATCGTTCTGCTTTTTCAGAAAGCTGAGTAATACCAAGCAATTGCTCAATAATAACTCGTTGGTCGCCGGCTTTCATAGAAAGAAACGGTTCGGTATAAGTGTTAAGTGCTACAAGATGTTTAAACATTTCGTGGCTCATGCCGAATACTTCTTCAATAGACTTTTGCGTCTCTCTAGAATCGCCTTGACTTTCGTCAACGTCGGTAACTGCTTGCTCTTGCCCGTTGATGCTAAACTTTAACAAGTTCGGTTTGCGACCACGTTCGATGTGGTATTCAACCCCGTTCTTTTCAAACGTAACCGTAACAAGCATTCCTTTAGAATTGATCTTATTGATAAGGTTATCGCGTTTAATATTAGTAAGTGCTTGGCCGTAGATACCGTAACTAAGTCCGTTGATGATTGTAGTTTTACCTGTACCATTACGAGCTCCGCTATCGTCGCCACCTAGATCTAAGTTTTCACCTAGCACAAGTGTTAGCTGTCCTTTATCAAAGTCGATAGCTTGGGTTTGATTACCCACACTCATGAAGTTTCTAACGGTTAAGTTTTTAATTTTAATCATAATTCTTGATAGATTCCTAGTAACATGCCTTTGTCATAAGAATCGCTGTCAATTGCATTAATTTGATTGATAACAATTGTGTCTACGCTTTCAAAGTTAATATCAATAGGAGTAGCAGAGCTTTCTACTTCTACTTTCTCAGGTATTAACTGAAGTTCTCGCAGATCATACTGCGGCATAAACGTTTCTTTAATAAAGTTTGCTTCTTCAAAGCTAATAGGCAAGTCAATTGTTACTCGACAATGCATCTTTGGCTTTAATAGTTTTTCAGGAGCATCAATAATCTGGCTTAGTTTATAAACACGATACACTGGCTGTCCTGGCCAACTGCGAAATGTAGGATCACCGTCCCAGTCTAACAACATCATTCCACGATCGTCGTCGCTAGCATCTGCGTAGTTGTGCGGAAAAGCATTGCCAATGTAATAAATCTTGCCACGCTTTTGACGTTTATGGAAGTGACCAGTGAACACGTAGTCTTGATGTGCAAAGTGATCGCCTTGCAATTGACCGTGGTCTGGCATCTGCACCATCGCATTCATATAGAATGACGGCAATTCTAAGTGGCCAAATATGTATTTGCTCTTGATGTTAGGAATGTTCTTCCATTCGTCGCCGACTAACCAAGGCATAATAGTTACATTGCCTTCAGTTAATGTTTCCTTGATAGGAACGATGTTAGGGAATAGGCGCATAAACTCAACAGAGTTGATTTCACGTTTGTCTTTGTAGAACAAATCGTGATTGCCTAGAATAAAATACACTTTCTCAAACGACCTACTTAAAAGTTCTAGGTTAGACACCGTATAGTTCATTGTACTAACATCAGTAGTTGAACGATTGTGATGCCAGTCACCTAAGAAGATACAAGTTTCTGCCCCTTCTGCTTTTGCAGTTTCGCAGAACCACTTAACAAATTCCTCGCAGTCAATGTTATGTGTTCTGCTACCGCTCTTAAGTCCAAAGTGAATGTCTGTAAAACAGGCTGCTTTCTTAAATAGATTCATATGACTAGTTTATAGTAATTTTTTATAAAGGTCAATCCCAATCACTACCATCGCTGATAGTAACAGGTGCAGTATTAGCCCCACCCCCTCCGCTGTTCTGTCTAGTCCAACTTGGGTTCATGCCATTCATTTCCAAGATATCATCTCGGATGTTTTGATTGCGTTTCTCAATATTAATAATGCGAACGAAGCTATTAGTGACAGCAGCAGTATAGTATGCAAATGGATTGTCAGATTTTGATTCGTCAAATTGGAGTCCAATTTGTGTAAGTTGCAAGATTGCTTGTCCTCGCATTTCGTCATTATATGTGTATCCTCTAACGTTGCCTCTAGTAGCATAACGTTCACAAAGTTTAATAAACATCCTAGCAAGATTATTAGTCATTTGCCCGTGTTCTTTTGAAAACTTTCCGGTCTTTATTCCGCCCTGCCAGTGACTTTTACCAACGCAGACTAGAGCATCAGTGTCATCAAACTTCCAGTGTTGGTACGGTGGAAAGTTTACTTTCTCGTGGCTGTCAGCTACGTTTTTAAGTGTCTTCTTGCGACCCGGTGCTAACGGAACGTGTTCAAATGTCATAACACGGAATACTAAATCGTGTTTGTCAATTTTCTTGTAATCTATTTCAAATTCCTTAGCAGGAATCTTTTTTCCTTGGGCGAGCATTGCTGCTTCATGTGCTTGTTTTGCTAAACGTGCTGCCCTATTGCGTTTAGCTTCTGCTATTGTTCGAATATTAATTTTTTCTAAGTTAGGTACAATTAAATCGTAGTCACTATATTCTGATTTAGTGAAACTCGAATATGTATTTTTGCTTAAATGTATTTCTTTTAGCAGATCCTTATTTGTTAGATATTTTACTTTAGGTACGGTTGTCATTAGTTTTCATTCTCCCACTAACTATAATAATAGCATATTTTTTTAGTAATAAATAGAGTTATACGCAAGGAATTTACTCAAAATGTCAAGATCAATTAATCCTTTAGCACAAGTAATTGGTGCGTTTTCTGAATCAGCAGCAAAGGCGACCAGTGAAGCACAAGCGGCTTTGCCGCAGGTTGGCGATGCTATTTCAAAGATGAATTTAGATTCAAAAATTTCGCAATTGAGCGGAGGACTTAATAGTGGCCTTAACGGACTAACTGGCGGCATAACCAATCTAGCATCGGGTGCAAATGGCCTAATAGCTAACGCTTCGTCGGCAGTTTCTGGACTAGGCGGAAGTATTGGAACTGCAATGGGTGGAATTGGTAGTGTTGCCTCAAGTATTCCGGGCGTAGGGAATATAGCAGGAAATGTGTCTGGTGCAATTTCTGGCGGATTGAATACTTTACAATCGGTTGCCGGTTCTACAAGTAACATAACTGCTGATATCTCCGGGTCTCTAAATAAACTAACCGGTGGCAATCTTGGCGGTGGTTTAATGGGCATAGCAGGAGCGATTTCTTCTGCTGCTGGTATGCTTAATAATATCTTGAGTCTAAGACGTGGTGCTAACTTGCCGGCCGGTGGTGAGTTATTTATGAAACAAGGTACTGCTATCAAGCTAAGTCCGGGAGCCAAAAACGACTGGCGTGTTAGAATAACCTGCCAATGGAATATTTTCAATAGTCCGTTGTTTAAAATGTTAGAAAACACTGGCGGAGTTGTTTGGCCGTATAACCCAAATATTACCGTTTCTACTAAAGCTGACTATACCCCAATTTCCCCAGTTCATAGTAACTACAACTCCTATGGATATAAAAACAGCACCGTTGAAGATATTCAAATCAGCGGAGAGTTTACCTGCGAAACAGAAACAGATGCAGCATATTGGATTGCTGCTACTACATTCTTTAAGACAGCAACTAAGATGTTCTTCGGACAAGGTGAGCTTGCCGGTAACCCACCATTAGTTTGCAACTTAACAGGATATGGATCTAGTGTCTTTGATAAAGTACCTGTAATTGTTAAATCTTTCTCTGTAGATCTTAAAGAGGATGTTAATTATATAAGATGCAACACATTTGGAACCAACACATGGGTACCAATGGTAAGCACAATCACGGTAACCGTTGCTCCAATATACAATAGACGCAGACTAAGAAAGTTCAGCCTAGAAGATTACTCAAGAGGCAAAGCAGCAGACAGCGTAGGATACATCTAATATGGCAACATACAATCAATCTAGCCCGTGGGCATTAACTCCGCAGAATAATTTATATCTTGAGTTATTGGAGATTAGACCTGTGCCGGCAGAAGCTGATGACTTTCTCTACACAATTGAAAGCCAGTACAAGAACAGACCAGATTTACTTTCTTATGATTTATACGGAACACCTAAACTATGGTGGGTGTTTGTCCAGCGCAACATGAGTACCCTTAAAGATCCGGTTTACGATTTTCAACCTGGTATTAAAATTTTCATTCCTAAGAAATCGAACTTAGAAAAGTTTTTAGGAATTTAATATGTCGATCTTTAGAGATTTAGGTCAAGCAGCTACTTCATTAACAAGACCCGACGGCGGGTCGTTGTTGGCAAAAGCCACGGGGTCTCTATTACCCCAAGGCGCAGCGTCAAGAATAACAGGGTTGTTAGCGTCACCTGCGGCTGATAAAATTACTAACGGTGTGTCTTCTGCGTTAAAAGGTGCTACAGATATTTCTAAAGGTGGGACAAACTTATCAAACATTATTCCAAATCCGCTAGAAAAATTTGCATCATATGCTCCTATATGGACGTTTGCCTGTTTAGAAAAAAATCAATTTAATAATCCTGCATCTTATAGAAATTCTCCTAAAGAATTAAAGCATGTAGTGTTTGCTTCTGGCGGAAGATTTGACTCTCAAAGAGCAGCAACAGCACACGGATCTCCTGAGTATTATGTAAACAATTTTGTTATGCAGACAGCAATATCTGCTACAGGAAAAACAGGAAACAGCAACGCATTTAAATTTACATGGGATATTATTGAACCATTAAGTATGGGATTACTATTGCAGAGTATGCAAAACGCTGCAATTAAAGCTGGATATTCAAACTATCTTAATAATGCACCTTTTGTACTTAGATTAGATTTTATGGGATATGACGAAGAAGGCCGTGTAATGACTTCAGTTAAACCTAAGTTTTGGACTATGACTATGACTAAGGTTACATTTTCAGTAAACGAAACAGGTAGTGTTTATAAGTGCGAAGCAGTTCCATCTAATCACAAAGGTTTCTCAGACTCTGTTAATACTGCGTTCTCTGATGTTAAGTTAGTGTGTTCAAAGTCTGGACCTGATGCAGGTACCGTAAAAGATTTGTTAGTAGCTGGAGAAAATAGTCTTTGCAAATATCTTAATGACATAGAAGAAAAAATGCTTAAAGAAGAAAAGATAAGTGTTAAGGATATCTATGTTATCGAGTTTCCGGAAAAGTCAGATGAGTTTATTAACGCAGCAGAAATTCCAGGAACAACTAGACGAGCAACAACTGATACTAAAGGCACATCAGACAAGTTAACAATTGCAGGAAAAGGGAATGTAGCGGTATCTACAGAGTTTGGAAAAAATGAAATAGGACAATCTGACTTTGGATTTGATAGAGCATCTGGCGGTGCGTTTCCGTTTGAAAAATACGGCGACAAAGTAGATAAAAAAACTGGAGTGGTGAATAGAGATCAAATGACAATTGATCCAAAAAGAAGAACTTTCCAGTTTACACAATCTCAAAGACTTACGTCTATCATTAACCAAGTTATTTTAAGCTCAACATATTCTAAAAGAGCACTTGACCCAAAGAACTTAGTAAATGGATTTATTAAGTGGTGGAGAATTGATGTTCAGATTCAGTTACTAGATATGGATTACGAAGTTGGTGACTATGCTATAAAATTCATTTATAGAATTGTGCCTTTCTTAGTACACCATTCTATATTTTCTCCACCAACAACACAGCCAATTGGTTATAAAGAATTAGAAAAACAAATTATTAAACAATACAATTATATCTATACAGGGCAGAACGTTGACGTATTAAAGTTTGATATTCAGATTGACAATTTATTTTATTCAGGAACATCATCTTCGGCAGCAGGTAAAAACTCTAGAGTTGCCAACCAAGACCAAAAAGGTGTTGCGCCTCAACCAGGAAAAACCGTAACAACTACGTTAGGATCTGCACCAGCAGCGCAACTAGCTACCCTTGGAAGAGCGCGAGTTAAGAAAGACCCTGCATTATTGACAAAACCAAAGGGTGGTAATACTGACAAGACAACAGAGCAAGTTGTTGCTGAAGAATTTCATAAAGCATTTACTAGTGCAGGCAGCGGAGACCTTGTAAAAGTTAACCTAGAAATTTTAGGTGATCCTTACTGGATGGTTGATAGCGGAATATCTAATTACTTTGCTAGACAAAGTGCAACTAGTCGGTTGTTAACTGAAGACGGAACGATGAATTATGAAGGCGGCGATGTTTTCATTTATATCACTTTTAGAACCCCGTCGGATATTGACGAAACAACAGGGTTATATCAATGGCCGGCTGCCGGCAAGGAAAGTCCTTTTAGCGGAATTTATCGTGTTACACAATGTGAAAATTCTTTTAATGACGGCGTGTTTAAACAAAAATTAACATGTATTAGACAAGTTGGTCAAAGCCAAGACTTCCAAGATAAGAATCCTAACGTTATTGCTAACCTTAAAAACGATAAGACTAAAGCGTTGGCAGTTACTATTGGCGGCGAAGAAAAACCTAAGTCTGATCCAACACAAGAAAGCAAACCTAAAGCAGAGATTGTCACTGCTAAGTTAACAAAGAGTCAACTAGAATGGCTAGGAGGAGCAGATCCTAACGATCCATTTATTAGAGCTAGAATGCCTAAACCATTAGCGAGCGAAACTAACCCAACAGGAAACGGAGGCTAATAATGGCATACGAAAAACGAACGCCAGTATCATCAAGTGAAAAATCAACGGCCATCGGCACTGGGCCGTTTATGGCAAGAATTGTAAGCCACCTAGATCCTACATTTATGGGATCATTAGAAGTTACTTTGTTAAAAGAACAAGGAAATGCAGTAGGCGACGATAACCAAACGTATGTTGTAAGAAGTGTTATGCCATTCTTTGGATACACCGCGTTTGAGTATATGGGGCAAAATAATTCCTCAATTACAAAAGAAAAAACTAATTCGTCTGTTGCAAAAACATTAGAAGCATACAACGACACACAAAAGTCTTACGGTATGTGGTTTGTACCACCGGATGTTGGAGTAAACGTTCTTGTGTTCTTCGTTGACGGAGATCCTGCACAGGGATTTTGGTTTGGATGTATTCCTGCAAGATTTTCTAATAACATGGTTCCGGGCATTGCCGGTTCGACAGAAGTTGATCTAGACGAGACAGATAAGAGACGATTCAACACAAAGATGCCGTTGCCGGTTGCAGAAATTAACAAACGAGTAAACGCTAAAACGTCAAACATCAATCCAGAAAAAATTAAAAAGCCACTACACCCAATTGCAGATGTATTTTTAGAGCAAGGCCTAATTGAAGATGATGTTCGCGGAGTAACAGACTCGTCAGCTCGTAGAGAAGTACCGAGCATGGTATTTGGAATTTCAACCCCAGGCCCACTTGACAGACGTGACGGTGCAAAGAAAGCACTAGTTGGAAAAATTGAAGATAAAACACAACAGCCAGTTCCAGTTAGCAGATTAGGCGGTACACAATTTGTAATGGACGATGGCGACGATAGGTATAGACGAGCTACACATGCTAGCTCTGGTCCTGTAAAATACCTTGATGTGCTAGCAGGAAAATATGTTGGCTCTGAAGAAAAAACAGCAGATAAGGGAGTTGCTACAATACCTTATGGTGAATGTTTCCGTGTAAGAACTAGAACCGGTCATCAGATATTGATGCATAATTCAGAAGATTTAATTTACATTGGAAATTCAAGAGGAACAACTTGGATTGAAATGTCTAGCAACGGAAAGTTAGATATTTTTGCTCAAGATAGCGTTAGCATCCATACAGAAAATGATTTAAACGTTTTTGCAAATAGAGATATTAATATGGAAGCTGGCAGAAACTTTAACCTTAAAGTTGGAGGTAGAGGACAAGTTGAAATTGGCACAGACTTTAATCAGATAGTAGGGTCAAATGCAAAGATTACCGTCGGCAGCAATTACGATTTAAGAATTGGTGGAACAACAAAAATTGCATCCGCCGCAGATTTAAACGTTGTAACAGCAACCGCCGCAAAATATACTTCGGGTGGCGACACACACGTAGCAGTATCCGGTACTTACTTTGAAAGCGCATCAGACATACACATGAACGGACCGTTGGCAAATGTTGCTGATGTTGCAGATCAAGTAGTTCCTTTAACAACTCATGCTAACCCTGTAACAAATACATCTGCAGGATGGCCTGCCGCCAAATATCAATCAGGTACTATTAATAGCATCATGAAACGTATTCCAATGCACGAACCTTGGGTATTACATGAAAACATGGCACCTCAACAATTAACGCCAAACTTTACTGATAGGGATTCATAATTATGGCTAAAAAACTTTATAACACAAAAGTAGTAGCAGTTAACAAAGCATCAGTTGGAGATGCTAATCTCGGGTCATTTGCCTACAAGGGATTTAGCTCTACAGAAGCTAACAAGAATTATAAACTTTATGATATTGACTTAGTTAAGCAAGATATCATAAATCATTTCTATATTCGCAAAGGCGAAAAATTAGAAAACCCAGAGTTTGGAACGGTCATTTGGGACATGATATTTGAACAATTTACAGAAGATGTAAAAACAATTATTGCTAAAGACGTTGAAGATATTGTTAACTATGATCCACGAATTGTTGTAAACGAAGTACAAATAGATAGCACTGATCAAGGTATTAGAATACAAGCAGATATAACATATATCCCGTTTAATGTTAACGAGCGTATGACATTTGACTTTGACAAAACTAACTCTATTATAACATAAACTGACCACATTATTTTGATTGGTAAATATGATATAGGGACAAGAAAATGACAGCAACCGCTAGACAAAATAACTTAATTCTAAACCAAGACTGGACTAGAATCTATCAGACATTTAAAAATGCAGACTTTAAGTCTTACGACTTTGAGAATTTACGCCGTGTTATTATTACATATTTGCGTGAAAATTATCCAGAAGATTTTAATGATTACGTTGATAGTTCCGAGTACCTAGCTCTAATTGATGCTATCGCATTTTTAGGTCAAAGCCTAGCGTTCCGTATTGATCTAGCAAGCCGTGAAAACTTTATTGAACTAGCAGAGCGTAAGGAAAGCGTTCTAAGACTAGCACGTATGCTAGGTTATAATGCAAAAAGAAACATTGCCGCAGAAGGATTATTAAAGTTTACAACCGTTACAACAACAGAAGAGTTGATTGACAGCAACGGCAAGAATCTTGCAAATCAAATTATTACATGGAATGACCCTACTAATACTAACTGGTTAGAACAATTCTTGTTAGTATTAAACTCTGCAATGGCAGACAATACAGAATTTGGTCGTAGTCAAGGTTCTGCTACTATCCAAGGAATTCCTACAGAACAATATCGTTTTAGAACAGCAAGCACAGATGTTCCTCTCTATACTTTTAGTAAAACCGTTGCTGGCAGAACTATGGTATTTGAAGTATTGAGTACAGCATTTAAAAATGCAGAAGTACCATATGAAGAACCGCCAGTGCCTGGAAACCAACTAGGTTTTATATATCGTAACGACGGCAGCGGCCCTGGAAGCCCTAACACAGGGTTTTATTTGTTGTTCAAACAAGGCTCTTTAGAATTAGCAGACTTCGGAATTGATGTCCCAACTACAAACGAAAAGATCTCAATTGATAGCCAAAACGTAAACAATAAAGATGTGTGGTTGTTTAAATTAGCAGCCACCGGTGCTCAGCTTAATAGATGGACACAAGTTTCAACTCTTGCAGGTAATAACATTGCCTACAACAGCGTTCAACAAAATATTAGAGACATATATGCTGTTCAAACACAAGAAAACGATCGTATTGATTTAGTGTTTGCAGATGGTGTATATGGTAACTTGCCTCAGGGCAGTTTCCGTGTTTACTATCGTGTAAGCAACGGGTTAACATACTCTATTGCACCAAACGATCTAAGAGGTATTAGTGTATCGGTTGATTACATTAACAAGCAAGGCGTTGAACATACAATTACAATTGGACTTGCACTCCAGTCTACGGTTGCAAATGCAACAGCTTCTGAAACAACAGAAACTATTAGAACAAATGCTCCTGCACTATTCTATACACAAAACAGAATGGTAACCGCAGAAGATTATAACCTAGCTCCGATGACAAGTTCTCAAGATTTAGTAAAAATTAAATCAATTAACAGAACATCAAGCGGTATTTCTCGTAACTACGAAATTATCGATGCTAGCGGAAAATATAGCTCTGTGAATGTTTTTGCAAACGACGGATACATTTACAAAGAAGCATTTGAAAAAAATCAAACGTTTAAGTTTACTAGCAGAATAGATATTATTAACTATATCAAACAAAGCATTGAGCCTTTGTTTAGTTCAGATCAAGTTTACAATTATTATATTACTAAATTTGATAAAATTTTGTTTGGCGACGATAATATTCGTTGGAAACAAATTACGTCAGACATAAACATGTCAACAGGCCACTTCAATAACTTTGTTGACAACTCGATGTTAAAGGTTGGTGCATATTCTACAAACAGCTTGAAATATATTGCGGTAGGCACGTTGATTAAATTTGTACCACCAACAGGGTATGCGTTTAAGAATGGAGAACTAGTAACATTAGATTCAACAGACTCTGAACAAACAACTAGACTATGGACTAAAGTATCCAAGGTTGTTGGAGACGGTACAAATAACGGTACAGGAGTATTAACCTCCGGCCTAGGACCAGTTACATTCAGCGATATAATCCCAACAGGTGCAATTGCTACTAGAATTATTCCAAAGTTTGTAAACGATTTGCCAACAGCATTAGAAAATGAAGTTGTTAATCAAATATATCAAAATTTAAACTTTGGGTTAAGATATGACATTGCGTCAGCTTCGTGGAAAATTATATCGTCGGCAAATATTGATTTGATCAATAATTTTAGTTTAGGTAAAGCAGGCGACACAACAGACAACAATTTAGATGCATCATGGTTGATTGCATTTGTTAAGGAATCTGATCGTTATCTAGTTAGAATACGATCTATAAGATATGTGTTTGGAAGTTTAGAGCAAAATAGATTTTATTTTGATTCTAGCGAAAAACAATTCAATGATAAGTTAGGCCAAGTAGTTAAAGATAAAGTTTCTGTTCTTGGAATTAATAAAGACTACACAGGTTTATCTGCATTATTAAACGACTACGCTTTTGAAATTGTAGATACAATTAAGTTTGATGACGGATACGAAAGCACGTCTGAGATTGAAGTTACGTTCCAAGATAGTGACGACGACGGAGTTATAGACGACCCGGAATCTTTTGTTTCAATTTCAGGTGAAGATACTTCACTAGGATATTTGTTCTTTAAAGAAGCAACAGACGACTACGGTAATAAAATTTATAATTTAGTTGACACAACTCAAACACCTATTAAGATTTTCCAAAAGAAAACATTAATAACATCATTTACAACATGGCCAGATGGCACAGACATGGTTGACGGACAACTAGTATATTTCTACGATAGCGCAGAAGATATTGTTATGAGTGTAAATCTGTCAACAAACACGTTGAACTTAGAAAGCTCTTATAAAGCAAATATTGGAAGAAATGGATTAAAATTTCAGTATGTTCACAATGCAAGTTCTATCAGAAGAATTGACCCTAGCTCAAGTAATATTATTGACGTATTCTTGTTAACACGAGCATACGATACAGCCTATCGAGTTTATCTAGCAGGCGGCGCAACGTCTGAACCTGAAGCTCCTAGCAGCGACACATTAAGAATTAATTATGGGTCAACACTAAACAATATTAAAACAATCAGCGACGAAATTGTTTACCACCCTGTAAAATACAAAGTATTGTTTGGTTCAAGAGCAGATGAAAAATTACAAGTAACATTTAAGATTGTAAAAAATCCTAATAAGTCTATTAACGATAACGATCTTAAGGTTAGAATTATCAATGCAATTAATACATTCTTTGACATTAACAACTGGGACTTCGGAGATAGATTCTATCTAAGCGAATTAGTCACTTACGTTATTAATTCAGTTGCTCCAGACGTAAGTAATATGGTAATTGTTCCAAAGCAAACGTCACAAGCATTTGGTAGTTTATTTGAAATTCAAAGTCGTCCTGATGAAATTTTCATCAGCGGCGCAACGGTTGATGATGTTGAAATAGTTTCAGCAATCACAGCTACAGAAGTTAGAGCAACACCTAGTTCAATTGTATCGAGTACATAAGTATGGCAGATAAAACATTTCCACAAAGCGGTTTACCAATTAGAAGAACGGTAGAACTATTACCTAAAATATTCCAGACAGCTACGAATGATAAATTCTTGTCCGGAGTTTTAGATCCGTTAGTGCAACCAGGTGTGTTGCAAAAACAAGTAGGTTACATAGGTCGTCGTTACGGAAAAACATACAAAGGAAGTGATATCTACTTAAATTCAGACGAAACGTTAAGAAGTAGATATCAGCTTGAACCAGGTGTTGTATATAAAAACGATCAAGGAACGGTTGAGAGTTTTTATGACTATCTTGATTTTAAAAACCAACTAAACTTCTTTGGCAACACAGATGAGCGTGATGATCAAATCACAAGCCAAGAACACTATTCTTGGAACCCTCCACTCGACTGGGATAAGTTTGTTAACTATAGAGAATACTACTGGGAGCCAAGCGGTCCTCCTTCTGTATCAGTTAAAGGACAAGCAGTTGGAATTTCAAGCACTTACAAAGTTCGTCTAGGAGTTAACTCTTTTATATTCACACCTGATGGATATACAAACAATCCTAACCTAACATTGTACAGAGGACAAACATATAAGTTTATCATCAATGCTCCTACAGAAGGATTTGTAATTAGAACAAACTATGATGTTGGTACACTAACTTACAATAGAAATTACCCGTATTCTAAGAATCAAATTACAATCTCTAATGGAAAAGTTTGGAGAGCGTTGGAAGATATTGCTGCCCTTGGCGGCCCTGTTGCTATTACTGAAAGCAGCACACAATTTGAATATGTTTCAGTTGTTTCTACAAGTACCGCACTTGACTACAACACCGGTGTTACAAACAACAGAACTGAAAATGGAGTTTTAACGTTTACCGTTCCGTATGATGCGCCGGATGTCTTGTTCTATCAAAGTGTAATCGACCCTAATAAGTTTGGTCAATTTGTAATTGCTAATGCAGAGTCAAATACAAAGATTGATATTGAATCAGAAATTATCGGAAAAACAAATTACAAGAGCAGCAATGGTGTTGAGTTTACCAACGGTCTTGTTGTATCATTTGAAGGGTTAGTATTACCTGAACAATATGCATCGGGTACATGGTTAGTAGAAGGAGTTGGAACATCAATTACTCTTACAAGATTTACAGATTTAATTGTTCCAACAATATCAAATACAACTCCAGAAGTTTTATTTGACGAGGGCGGATTTGATACCGAGCCATTTGATGATGCTTCACAATATCCAGGGCAGAAAGATTACATTACTATTTCCAGAAATAGCAATGACAGCAACCCTTGGTCACGTTACAATCGTTGGTTCCACAGAAGTGTATTAGAATATGCGTATTCTTCACGAGGACAAGATTTTAGCGCAGCTGAAACAGCAAGAGCAAAGCGTCCAATTATTGAGTTTAAAGCAAACTTACAATTATTCAATCATGGTAAAGTTGCTAAGAAAGTTGTTGACTATATTGATACAACTACTACAGATGTATTTTCAAAGATTGAAGGTAGCTTAGGTTACAACATTGATGGCGAATTTGTTTTTGAAGGAGCAAGAATTCTTGTTACAGCAGACACTGATTCGTTAGCTAATAATAAAATTTATGAAGTTACTTTTATTCTTCACAACGGCAGAACTCAAGTACACTTAAAACAAGTTGATGATAGCGATTCTGTTGAAGGCGAGTGCGTTTTAATCCGAAGAGGTAATAACTTTGCAGGACTAATGTTCCACTTTGACGGTGAAGCATGGGTTAGAAGCCAAGAAAAAACTTCTGTAAATCAAGCACCGTTATTTGATGCCTACGATGAAGGCGGCAATAGTTTTTCAGATACTACGTTATACCCAGTTTCTACATTTGCTGGAACAAAAATTTTAGGATATAAAGTAGGAACAAGTGTTGCCGACTCTGAATTAGGTTTTAGTTTGAGCTATCTTAACATCGACAACATAGGTGACATTCAATTTGAATGGTTATGGGATACTGATACATTTTACTATACACAAGGACAAGTTGTATATTCAAAAGACATTGCAACTGGCTATTACAAATTTAATCCTGACGACACTTACGACAACGGATGGATAAAGACAGATTTAACTTACATCCAGCCTGTAATTGATAGTGCTGTAATTACAGAATCTACAAACTCTGTAAGCCTTGATCCGATTGACTGGTCTAGCGTTTCTGTAGATACTGCGATTGAAATGAATTTCTATGTTAACGGAATTAAACTTAACGACACATGGACAAGAGTTAAAAATACTTTTACATTTGATAATACTACATTTAGCGTATCAGATGTTGTGTCTATAAAAGTAATTTCTAGCATACCGCCAAACTTAGGATATTATGAAATTCCTGTTGGCTTAGAAAAAAATCCGTTAAATCAAAATTTAACTACATTTACTTTAGGTCAAGCAATTGATCACATTACAACTGCTGTTGAATTTAAACCTGGCTTTACTGGAATTTTACCAGGAGCATCTAATCTACGAGATATAACAGATTATGAAAAGTATGCTAAAAGATTCTTAAAGCATTCTGGAATAACTCCGCTAGCAGTTAGCTTATTAAGTGATAAGACAACTAACATTATCAAGGCTATTCAATATAATAAAAAGTCTTACACTGACTTTAAAAATAACTTCTTAGCCAAGGCTCTTGAATTGCCTTACGAAGAAAATATTCCAAAGTTTGTAGATTTAATTATTTCTGAACTAACAAAAACTAAAAACGAATCAAGCCCGTTTGCAGACTCAGATATGATTGGTGCGGGAGCATATACTCCTATAGTTTATAATGTCGACGACACTGGCATTAAGACATTTTCGTTATCCACAAAGTTTACACTAACTGAACTAAGCAAGAAAGCAGTTTATGTTTACTTAAACGAATCACAATTGTTACACGGAAAAGATTACGAGTTCAACGAAACTTTTGGTTTTGTAACTTTATTAATCAACTTAGCAGAAAATGATGTTGTAGAAATTAGAGAATATGTGTCTACAGCATTTAACCACATTCCACCAACACCAACGTCTATGGGATTGTACAAAAAATACACTCCTATGATATTCAGCGACGACACATATGTTGAACCTAAAGATGTAATTCAAGGGCACGACGGTAGCATTACTATTGCATACGGCGACTACCGAGACGACTTATTATTAGAACTAGAGTACAGAATCTACAACAATATTAAGAAAGAATACAATAGAGATATTTTTGACATTGATAAAATTGTAGGTGGATTCTACGGCACAGGCGCCATCTATGATAGAAGCCAATTAGATGCAATTGTTGTACAAGAATTCTTAAAGTGGATTCAAAATACAAATATAAATTACACTCAGAACGAATATTTTGATAGACAAAATTCGTTTACCTACACATATTCAAATATGTCTGACCCATCCAACACAATTAATTTGTTAGGATGGTGGAGAGGTGTTTACCAGTGGTTTTATGACACCGACCGTCCACATCGTTGCCCTTGGGAGATGTTAGGATTTAGCGAACAACCTGCATGGTGGGAAGATGAGTATGGTCCAGCACCGTACACAAAAAATAACTTACTATTGTGGGAAGATTTAAGAGATGGTATCATCCGTCAAGGTGATCGAGAAGGTACTTACGATAGATATAAACGTCCAACCTTGATGCAGCATATTCCTGCAGACGCTGACGGAAACTTATTAAGCCCGCTAGATGCAGGACTTGCTCAAAACTTTTCGTTAATTAGAAACGACGGTCCGTTTGTGCTAGGTGACGTATCACCAGTTGAATATGCTTGGAGATCGAGTTCAGAATGGCCATTTGCTGTAACAATGGCAATGTGCTTAATGAAGCCATTAGAATTTATTACCGACATGTTTGATCTTTCGCAGACAAAGATTAACAAGATAGGACAAACCGTTAATGCAACAACAAATAAGTTTAGACAATTAACAGAGATTGTTTTACCGACGGCATCCGATGCACCAGCAGTAGGATTAGTAAAATTCCTAACCTCATACTTAAAGTTTAGAGGTTTAGATTTGCAAGACCCTGAAACAAAGTTGAAAAATCTCAGCGTTAATTTATCTTCTAGACTTTCCGGATTTGCTGACAAAGAACAACAAAGATACTTGCTAGACTCTAAGAGTCCTAAAGCTTCAAGCAGCAGTATTTTTGTACCACCTGAAAATTATGATTTAATTTTTAATGTAAGCTCACCGATTGCAAGTTTATCATACAGCGGTGTTATTATTGAGAAGGCAGAAGGTGGTTGGGTTATTACCGGTTACGATGATATTCATCCGTACTTTGAATACTTAGAACCTCAACGCAGCCAAGGCGATCCAACAATGTCAGTTGGCGGCGTTAGTGAATCGTTCACTGATTGGTCTGCAGACAAAGGTTATAATAACGGACAAGTTGTTCGTTATAGAAACGATTTTTATAGAGCATTAAAAACTCATAATTCACAGATTGGATTTGATTTATCATTCTGGAAAAAATTACCGGATATTCCAGTTGTGGGTGGAGTAACAGCACAAAGAAGAAGAACATTTAACACATTAAATGTACAGCGTTTAGTGTACGGATCTAAGTTAACGTCAATCCAAGCAGTAGTTGATTTCTTGTTAGGGTACGAAGCTCGATTAATAGCTCAAGGATTTAAGTTTGATCAATATGATGCAGAACTACAATCTCCACAGAACTGGACAACATCTTGTAAAGAATTTATGTTCTGGACCGTACATAACTGGGCAGTGGGATCGTTGATCACCTTAAGCCCGGCAGCAGAACACATTGAAGTTACACTTCCTGTGGGAGTAGCAGACAGCTTATTAGACGGGTTTTATGAATACCAAGTACTAAAGAGCGACGGCAAGATTTTAACTCCTAACTATATTAATGTTAATAGAAGCTTCCAACGCATCAGCGTTGAAACTACAAACACTACAGATGGTATCTATTATATTAAATTATACTTTGTATTAAAAGAACATGTTGTCTTGTTCAGTGACAAGACCGTGTTTAATGATGTTATCTATGACAAGACAACAGGATACAGACAAGAAAGAATTAAAACTCAAGGATTCCTAACCGTTGACTGGGACGGTGATTACACTAGCCCTGGTTTTATGTTTGACAATGTTGACATTCAACAATGGAAGCCTTTTACAGATTACAAGTCTGGTGACATTGTTTCTTACAGAAGCTATAACTGGACAAGTTTGTCTAATCAGATTGGCGTGGAAACATTTGACGATACTACATGGAGTAAGTTAGACTTAACCCCAGAGAAGCAGTTAGTTGCAAACTTTGATTACAAGATTAATCAGTTTGAAGATTACTATGATGTTTCATCAGACGGGCTAGGCAACAGCCAACGAACATTGGCTCGCCATGCTATTGGCTATCAGACTAGAGACTATCTGCAAAACATGGCAGAAGATCCTGTTACACAATTTCAGTTGTACCAAGGATTTATTAAAGAAAAAGGCACAGCAAATGCTATTACTAAAGTCTTTAATAAACTAAGTTCTGCAACTTCAGATAGCGTTATATTAAAAGAAGAATGGGCATTTAGAATAGGCCAATTTGGCGGCACAGATCAATTAGTTGAAAACGAATTTACACTTTATAAGAATAAATTTGAAATTAATCCGCAGCCAATTATTATAACTGAAACTGAGCCTGTTAACGACTTGGATCAGTATTACAGAGTTAAGAAGCTTGATTTTACAATTGATCCTAGCCGATACAATTTAGATATAACCCCAACTACAAACGATAGTTTGTTAAAAAGAATAGCAGGTTATGTTAAGACAGATACCGTAGACTTTATTGTTAAAAATAGAGATGACATCTTATTGCTCGATGTTTATCAGTTTAAAGAAAACGACCACATCTGGGTTACCTTTGACAAGGCAGAGTGGACCGTTTTAAGATACAACGAGTCACCGGTTTTAATTATTGCAGGAATTCAAAAGGTTGAAGATTTAGTAACAATTACATTTAACAGATTCCATGATTGCCAAGTTGGTGATATTGTAGGAATTAAAAATATTCCTAATCTAACAGGATTCTTTAAGATCAGTGAAGTGGGAATAAAATCAATTACCGTTTCTGTAGATGCAACAGCACAAAATCCAGAGTGGGAAGATAGCACTATTGTAAACTTGAATTTGTTTACAGAAGCTAGATTTGGTTCTTATGAAGAATTAGATCCAAAGAAAGCAGCGTTGCTAGGTGTTGGATCAAAACTATGGATTGATGATAACTTAACAAGCGGTTGGGAAGTAGTTGAAAAAACAAAACAATTTACTGCTAAAGAATTAGTAGATTCCGGCATTGCAGAACCAATGCATCTAGGGTCTAAGGTTGTTTATAACGAAAAGAATAAGCAGTCGATCGTAAGCATTCCTTATTCTGGGTACGTAATGGTATACCTAGAAGTCCCAACAGGACTAGGTGTAACACAAATATTGTTACCTCAGGAATCTATTAAAACTAATGTTGCTGGATCATTTGGTAAAACAATGGCAGTCAGCACAGACGGCAAATGGTTGATTGTTGGTTCTCCTGATGCAAGTAATATTACTTCGTACTATGTAGGAGCATTTGATCCAGTTGAAGACTATGTCAGTAATGACATTGTTTCTCATGATGGAAGATTGTGGAGAGCTGTAGATAATTTAACTTCACCAACCGTTCCGGGCGTAGATTCAGACGACTGGGAATTAGCTACTTCTATTCCTATTGCCTCTTCAGGACAAATTGACGGCTATACTCGTCAAGGTGTTATAACAATTTATAACTGGACAGGACAACGTTGGCAAACATACAATTCGTTTGTAAGTCCTTTACCGGTCGCAGACGAGCTATTTGGATCTGAAATAACTATTGGCCAAGTAGGAACAACTTACTATGCCGCAATTGCAGCTAAAGGCGCTTTAAACAACAAAGGCAAAGTTTACATGTTTACCTGTGTAAACGACGAATGGGAACACTTAGTTGTTGACAACAAAGAATTTAGTTTGCCTCAATCTATTGCATTAGGAGTTGATGGATCTAGCCTAGGCTATGATGTAGAGCTTATTAAAGACGGTGACGAATTTGGTTATAGCATGACTATGAACCAAGACGGTTCTGTATTAGTAGTGGGTACTCCTAAGAGCGATGGTCAATACTTTGAAAATTATAAAGGTTGGTGGAAATCTACCGTTGCTTACCAACCCGACGATGTTGTAAGATTTGAAAATAACTACTATCGTTTAGATGATTCAACGGTTGGCGAAGTAGGACTAGAACCTCATTCGTTCCCATGGACATCAGTTGGCGATAGTACAACACAATCTGCTGGTAAAGTATTTGTTTATAAGAAAGATGCTTTTAACAAGTATAACTTAATTCAAACAATTGATGCAGGATCGTTAGTTTTAATTGACGACACACCTAGCATTGTTGACACTTATGCAACAGCAACTACGTCAGCTGACAATACAATTACCGTTAAGAATACAACAGGCATGGTTATTAATATGCCTATTATGTTTACTGGTACTTCGTTCGGCGGGCTAACTTCTGGAACAACATACTATATTAAAGAGATTACTCGAGTTGGTGTTAACGGAGCAATCAAAGTAAGTAGAAAATTTGGCGGATTAGTTTATTCGTTAGTTTCGGCATCTGGAAACATGACTATTACAGCCGGCGGTACACCAGATGTAAATGTAGGCGACGAGTTTGGATACTCATTGAGCTTGGACTATTCAGGTGAACACTTAGTTATTTCAAGTCCACAATCCGACATTAACTTCCAAAATCAAGGAAGTGCATATGTGTTTAAAACATCTAGCACTGATACTATTGAGTATAGATTAAAACAAAAAATTGAAAGTTTTGAAAGATTCCCAAATGAGTACTTTGGTCAAAGCGTTTCAATTAGCCCAAGCGGAAACCGTGTAGCAATCGGAGCCAAGAACACTCCGTTCAAAGTTACAGCTAGACTCGATGTTAGCAAAGGCACAACGTTTGATCAAGGCAAAACAAGATTTGTTGAAAGAAACGGATATGCCGGTGCAGTTTATATCTTTGAAAGAAAAAATAATCAGTTCTTCTTAGTTGAAAAATTAGAAGCAGAATTATCACCGTTTGAATCTTTTGGATTTACATTAGATTGTACAGACTCGGCAGTTTTAGTAGGCTCACCGGACTTTAGAGCTCCTGACACGGTAGACGGAATAGAAGTCTTTGCCGGCGCAATGATCGGTACCGTTAGATTGTTTACTAAAGATGAAACAATTAACTCTTGGGAATTGTTGTCTGCACAAGAACAAGTTACAGACATTAGACGAGTACAAAGTATTTCTCTATATGATGTAGAAAATAATATTAAGATTCAAGACTTAGATTATGTAGACTCTGCTAAGTTAAAAATTCTAAATGCAGCAGAAAAAGAAATAAAATTTAAAACATTGTACGACCCAGCAACGTATACTCTAGGAACTGATGAAGTTTCAATTGATTCAGATACAGCATGGTCAGAAAAACATGTTGGCGAATTGTGGTGGGATATTTCTTCTGTTAAATGGAAATACTATGAACAACACGATATTTCTTATAGAACTAGCAACTGGAATACACTAGCCGTTGGCGCAAGCATTAACGTTTATGAATGGGTTGAAACCGTGTTGTTACCTAGCGAGTGGGCTGCTCTAGCAGACACAAACGAAGGATTAGCAGAAGGAATTTCTGGACAACCGTTATATCCTAACGATAATGTATATTCTGTTAAACAATTTTACAGCCCTGCTACAGGATTATTGTCTGGCTCACGTTATTATTACTGGGTTAAGAACAAAACTATTATACCAGAGAACTTACCCGGAAGAAGTTTGTCAGCAGCATCAGTATCTTCATATATTTCTAATCCAGCAGGCACAGGAATTGCGTTTGTTGCATTAATTGATTCTGATAAGTTCTTAGCATACAATTTTAATTCAATAATTAACACAGATTCTGTATCGTTGAATATTGAATATAAAAATAATAATGTACCATTAAATGCTATTCATAGAGAATATGCGTTAATGACCGAAGACGATGAAAATAGTTTTGTTCCAACAAAATTAGAAGAGAAGTGGATTGACAGCTTATCTGGATCTAATGCTTCGGGTAATCCAGTACCGGATCCATCATTGCCTGCAAAACAAAAATACGGTATTAGTTTTAGACCAAGACAAGGTATGTTTGAAGATAGAATTCCTATCCTTAAAACTACAATTCAAAATGTTAATACTATTCTTGAGAAAGAAGCGTTTGCAGATTTAATTAATTTTGAAACATTAAACCTTGTAGATCAACCACCGTCATATCTCTTAAACTTATATGACATTGCAGTTGATAACGAAGTTGATCTTGTTGCTGTAGGAACGGTTAGACTTAAAACCGCAGAGCTTCAAGCAAACTTAATTGACGGTGAAATTGATACTATTGATATTATTGATGCAGGATTTGGCTATAGAGCTATTCCTTCTATTACAATATACGGTGATGGCCAAGGCGCTAAAGCTGAAGTTACTTTAGACAACCAGGGTAGAATATCATCAGTAAACATTATTAACAAAGGTAAGAAGTATAGTTCTGTAACAATTGCTGTTAGAGAGTTCTCAGTTCTTGTTAAGAACGATACAACCGTTAATAATTTCTGGAGCATTTATTCATGGGACGATGAAAGACAAGTTTTCTTCCGCAGCAAAACCCAAGCATACGACACTACAAAGTATTGGAACTATGCAGACTGGTGGAGTGCAGGATATACAGAAAACTCTAGAATCATTGCAGAAATACAGACAATATTTGCAGAACCTTCTTTAGTAACCGAAGTTGATGACTTGATTAGAGTTAAGGAATACGGTGCTGGCGGTTGGGCTGTCTTTAAAAAGATTTCCGATTCTGCTATTGAGTTCTCAGAACGATTTGTTTTAGTTGGTCGCGAAAATGGAACAATTCAACTATCAGAAACTCTTTGGAATACAAAAGTAACTGGTATTGGATACGATAACACCCAAGCATATGATATTAAACTTTACGATATTGAAAATGCTTTAGAGTTGAGAAACATTCTTAAGGCAGTTAAAGAGGATATCTTTGTTGGAGATTATGCAGCAGAATGGAATAAGCTATTCTTCACAGGAGTTAGATATGCTTTCCACGAGCAACCATACATTGACTGGGCCTTTAAGACTAGCTTCTTAAATGCAACACATAATGTAGGCGAACTAACAGAAAAATTAAATTACAAAAACGACAACCTAGATAGCTATCGTGAGTATATTAATGAAGTAAAACCTTATAGAACAACTATTCGTGAATACATTAGTAGATATGAAAAACAAGATACTTCTGGATCAGCAGTAAGCGATTTTGACTTACCGCCAAGATATTCGATTGTAGACGGTCATGCTATTCCTGTAAAAATGACTGATGAAACGATTCAAACATATCCTTGGAAATGGTGGGTTGATAATTCCGGTTATTCATTAGTATCTATTGAGCTTTCAAATGCTGGGTCAGGGTATGAGCAAGCACCTAACGTTGTAATATCGGGTGGCGGCGGATCTGGCGCACTAGCTAAGGCTTATATTTCTAACGGTATAGTTTCTGGCATTCAAGTTATTAACTCAGGCACAGGATTTACTTCTGCCCCAACTATTACTTTAGTTGGTGGAAACGGATCTAGTACTGATGTAGCTACAGCAGTAGCGATTATTGGCGATACAAAAGCAAGAACCTTTAATCTAGGAATTAAATTTGATAGATTTACAAAAGACGGATTATATCAAGAGTTCGTTGTTGACAAGGAACCGTTTACGGCAAACGGATATAGCGCAGTATATGATTTAAAATATGCTCCTACAAGAGATAAAAGTAAGATTAAAATCTTAAAGAACAATCAATTGGTATTGAATAACGAATACTCAATTACGCTATACATATCATCAACAGACGAGTATTCCTTGTTAAAAGGAAAAGTTATATTTGTTGAAGTTCCGGCTGCAGGTGACGAAATTGTTGTTACCTACGAAAAGAATGATCAATTGCTTGATGCAGTTAGCAGAATTAACAAATATTATACTCCTTCAGCAGGAATGAAAGGAAAAGATACTAATCAGTTAATGACAGGTATTGACTACGGTGGTGTACAAGTTCAAGGAACAACATTTGATGTTACTGGCGGATGGGATGCTCTTCCATGGTTTACAGATAACTGGGACAGCGTAGAATCAAGTTCGGACTACTATGTTCGTTGTGACGGTAGTACAACATCTGTGACATTGCCTTTTGTTCCATCAGTTGGCCAAGAGATTAACGTTTACATAAAACGTGCAGGAACAGGACTACTCAAATCTAATGACACATTGTATACATTAGAAGATTCTGCAGAACCAATAGTGGGTTACGAAGCTACCGTTAAAGAACAGCCAACGATTCGTATCGATGATCCGTTCTTTACGGATCAAGTAGACTCATCTACATCAGTGAATCCAAATGCACAAATGCCAACATTTGTAGGCGACGGCATTACTGATACAATCATCATTGGCACATATATTGAAACATATGAAGGTGATACTTTAATTTTCAGAACAGCTGAAAGTGATGGTTCTGTAACAATTACAGATGATAACTTGTTAGACACTAAACTAAGTGGCGGCGATTTTGCTTATATTACTGCAAACGGACTTAACGCAGAAGATATTAGTATTGATGGCGGCAAGTTTATTACTCCGGACCAAGTTCCTGCTCCTGAAGAAAATATTCCTGGGCAAGTTTTAGATAGCGTAAGTATCAAAGTGTTTACTACAGATACTAATGGTTCTGCTCCGTTGCAGACTAAAGTATTATACGGTGACGGCAATACTAGATTATATGATATTGGTTTAAGAATATTCGAAACAACATCATTAATGGTGTACGTTGATAAAGTAAAACAATACTATTCTACTGATGCATTAACAGAGTACGAGATTGATTTTGTTAACAATCAAATTATATTTGTAACAGCTCCAGTTGATGGCGCAGTTATTGAAATAATTTCTATTGGTAGAGCAGGAGTTGCTTTACTTGATTATCAAGAGTTTATTGCCGATGGAAATACAAGTTTATTTTTAACAAATGCTGCTTTCTCAAATACAAGTTTTGTATCAGTAACCGTTAACGGCTCATATGTTGACACTGGATTTATTAATAGTACCGGAGTTGTTGATACTGAAGAGAAGTCTTTAATTAGATTCGGAACAGCTCCGTTGCTAAACTCTGTTATTAAGATTGTGGCGCTAGGCGGTGCCGAAACAACTGGAATTATTAGAGTTTACCAACAAGAATTTGAATTTGAAGGCAGCACTAAGAGTTTTGAGTTAGCCAACCATGTTATTCAAACAACAGGCTCGGCAGAGTCATCGATGATAGTTGAAGTTAACGGAACTATCCTTAGAGGAGTTGATACAACATACACAACTTATGACGGATCGAACAACACAATTACAATAGGTGTTGATCCAGAAGAAGGACCAGGCGCTGTATTGTCAACTAACTTAAGAGTTTATATCAATAATGAATTAAAAACTTTCGTTACTGATTATATTTTTGATAGTGCGACAAAAGAAGTTATTATTACAGCAACAATGGTTGTTGGAGACAATATTAAAATTGAAAATGATTTTAGATCTGAATATTTTGTAACATCGGATTCAACCGTTTCAATATTAACAATTGGTGACAACGTAACATTATCGTCAACTAACGAAACCAACAACGACAAGATCAAAGTTACATGGTTCAGCGAATATCCTTCGATGTCAATGGTAGCTGATGAGTTTACAGGCGGCAAAATTAATTATAAACTAGGATTTATCCCTTTAGGGGTTGAATACGTATGGGTTTATAAAAATGGTGAACGCCTAGTTCAGGATATCGATTATACAATATCGTTACCACGAGGAGTTGTGTACTTAACTAACAACTCAACTACTAGCGACATTGTTAAAGTTATATCCTTTGGATCAAAAGTATATCATGATCCTTGCGGCTATGAAATTTACAAAGATATGCTAAACGTTTATCATTACAAGCGTTACAGCAAGGATGAAGTTAAGTTAGCCCAATCATTAACATATTACGATCAACAGATTGTTGTAACTGATGCATCAAACTTAGGTACTCCTAATAGAGACAGCAATATTCCAGGTACCGTGTTGATAAACAATGAAAGAATTGAATATCTACAGAAAAATGGAAATGTACTATCTCAACTAAGAAGAGGTGTTCAAGGAACAGCTATTGCAGAATTGCATAACAATGGAAGTTATGTTATTGATGTTGGAGTAACAGAAACTATTCCTTATAAGGAAACACAAGATAAACAAGACTTTGTCAGCGATGGAAGTACAACTTTAATCGGACCATTAAGCTATGTTCCTGTTGTTCGTACAGACGCTGCTGGAAACGCTGTTGAGTTCGACTTTAAAGATACTATCCCAGACGGATATTACCCATGCGACCAATTTGAAGTATTCGCAGGAGGACAGCGTTTGAGAAAAGATCCTATAAATGTTTATGTTGAATCTTTAGGAGCAGCATCACAAGCAGTAAATGAGCAAATTGATGCAGAATTTGCTGTAGACGGAACTACTCCTTATATTAAATTAACAGAAAAAGTACCGGCCGGAACACGAATTTCTATCATTAGAAAAGTCGGAACCGTATGGCATAACAAGGGCACAGGAACCGCTAGCTCAGGCGTTACATTGCTAGAAAATACAACTCCTATAGCGAATTTCATTGCTAAAAAGTCAACTATACTGCCCGAATAAATACTAATATGGAAACAAACGAGACTAACATGCCACAACAAAATAATCAAAATACACAGCAAAATAGTCGCCCAAATGAAGTGGGTGGCTTTCATTTTGAAGGACATATTAAGATTTGGGAACCCGAAACTGGTATAGTTCACCAAGATAAACGCAACGCTATTCATTATGAAAATATGTCCGTTGCTATGGTTCAGAGCTTGTCAAATCAAGGACAAGGCACCATTTATCAAATGGTATTTGGATCCGGCGGAACCGTAGTTGACCCTACAGGGCTTATTACATATCTTACACCAAATACTATTGGTGTAAACGCTAGTTTGTATAATCAAACGTATTCTAAGATTGTTGATCAAAACGTTTCTGAAAATACAGATCCTTTAAGAAATAAAATGGAAATTAGACATATTAGTGGAGCAACATATAGCGACATCTTAATTACATGTTTACTAGACTACGGCGAGCCGTTAGGGCAAGAAGCGTTTGATAATAGTGTAGATTTAAGCGGCAACTTTGTATTTGATGAGCTTGGTCTTAAGTCATATAATCCCGATGGCGAAGGAAAGTTATTGACTCACGTTGTTTTCCACCCAGTACAAAAATCCTTAAACAGATTACTACAGATTGATTATACAATCCGTGTACAGAGCTTAACCGGTTTCAGTGAGGTATAATAAATGCCATATAATGTAGAATATACAGATAGTAATAATAAATCGCCAATTACGGTATTTGATAATACTTCTAACCAAGACACATCTTTAACATTTCCAGGACGTAACGTAACTGGATATGGACAATATATTGCAGAAAATTTCTTGCACTTGTTAGAAAATTTTGCAAGCGGTGCCCAACCAGTAAGTCCAACAGA
>JACCDQ010573341.1_pt1 | contig 39726 bp, 32 predicted proteins | sample 7446031 | NCBI WGS metagenome assembly JACCDQ01 (sample SAMN15323442, study PRJNA562643) | freshwater metagenome | isolation source: river surface water | place: USA:Blue River Watershed | collected 2017-08-17 | reverse complement strand
CGTCCAGGTCGGCGTCGTCGAACACGATGAAGGGCGCGTTGCCGCCCAGTTCCAGCGAGAGCTTCTTGATGGTGTCCGCGCTCTGGCGCATCAGGGCGCGGCCGGTCTCGGTGGAGCCGGTGAAGGTGATCTTGCGGATGACCGGGTGCGGGATCCGGTAGGACGAAATCTCATCCGGGTTGCCGTACACCAGGCCCAGAACGCCTTCGGGCAGTCCGGCGTCGGCAAAGGCCTGCACCAGCGCAGCCGGGCTCGCAGGCGTTTCTTCCGGCCCCTTGACCAGCATGGAGCAGCCTGCCGCCAGCGCAGCGCCCACCTTGCGCACCACCTGGTTGATCGGGAAATTCCAGGGCGTGAAGGCAGCCACCGGCCCGACCGGGTCCTTGAGCACCATCTGGCGAATCGCCAGATTGACGCGCGAGGACACCACGCGGCCATACACGCGTGAACCTTCTTCAGCAAACCAGTCGATGATGTCAGCGCCTGCCATGACCTCGCCCTTGGCTTCTGCCAGCGGCTTGCCTTGCTCCTGCGTCAGCAAGGCCGCAATCTGGGCAGATCGCTCGCGCAGCAGCGCTGCGGCCTTGCGCATGATCTTGCCGCGCTCCTGGGCGGTCATGTTGCGCCAGGTGTCGAAACCTTTTTGCGCCGCCGCCAGCGCCTCATCGAGATCGGTGGTCGTGGCATGCGCCACCCGCCCGATTTCCTGTCCCGTGGCCGGATTGAACACCGGCAAGGTCTTGCCTTCGGCGGCATCGCGCCACTGGCCATGGATGAAGAGTCGGGTATCGGGATAGGTCACGGGGTTCTCCTGGAGGGTAAAGGGACAAATAACGAAGACGCCACATTATCGAGACTGGCTGGCCCTGATCTTGTCCCAAAGGCGGCGCCGTCCAGTCACCAGACGGCGCGTTCTCGGGACCGTGGACAATCGAGAGGTTTTCTCGAAAGCCCATGCATGACCACACTGCCCCCCTGCCCCCAATGCCAGTCCGAATTCACTTATGAAGACGGCAACCTGCTGATATGCCCGAGCTGCGGCCATGAATGGAACCCGGCCGAAGCCAGCGCCAGCGCCGAAGCGGCCAAACTCTGGAAGGACGCCAACGGCAATGTGCTGCAGGACGGCGACAGCGTCACACTGGTCAAGGATCTGAAAATCAAGGGCTCGTCCTCGGTGGTCAAGGTGGGCACCAAAGTCAAGAACATCCGCCTGATCGAGGGCGACCACGACATCGACTGCAAAATCGAGGGCTTCGGCCCGATGCAGCTCAAGAGCGAGTTCGTCAAGAAGGCCTGAGCCCCCATGGACGAAGGCAACCAGATCTTCATACCGCCGAGCTTTGCGGCGCTGTATGTGCTACCGGGCAAGCTCAAACCCACGGTGAGCGCTGGCGAGTTGGCCGCACGTTACGAGCTGTGCGAAGACATGGCCCAGCTGCTGACCGAACCTACCGCCACACAGCAGTTTCAGCTGGGCATCACCGAAGACCTGGCCCTCGAGCGCTGCCTGCAGGGCCTTCTGACTGAACCCGTCGTGGTCAACGAGGCCGAAGCGCGTTGGGTGGTTTGCCGTCTGGCCGAGCTGCTGCATTGGCCAGTGCCCGACTGGGGTACTGTCGACCCCTAAGTGGATTCCACATGCAAGCCGGCCCATGCGGAGATGACAATATCTTCTCAAAAATCGATTCAGGAGCCGCCCATGTATTCACAGATCACCCGTCGACAGGCGCTGGGCGGCCTTGCGGCTGGCGCCACAGGCCTGTTGCAACTGCCCCAGGCCCTGGCCCAAGGCAGCTGGCCCAGCAAACCCCTGCGTCTGGTGGTGCCCTTTGCCCCGGGCGGCAGCTCCGAGATCGTTGCGCGCGCCCTGGCGGGCGAGATGGCCAAGTCCATTGGCCATAACGTTTTTGTGGACAACAAGCCCGGTGCAGCCGGCAACATCGCCATGCAGGAAGTGGCCAACAGCGCCGATGAGCACACCCTCATCCTGGGTCACATCGGCACGCTGGCGGTCAACCCTTTCATCTTCCCCAAGCTGCCTTACGACCCGATCAAGGACTTCACGCCCATCACCCTGATCTCCAAGGTGCCCAGCCTGTATGTGGTGCACCCGGACCTGCCGGTGAAGAACCTCAAGGAATTCGTGGCCTATGCCAAGGCCCGCCCCGGCCAGCTCAACTACGGCTCGGCAGGCAATGGCAGCGCAGGCCATCTGGCCTTTGAATACCTCAAGATGGTGTCGGACACCTTCATGCTGCACGTGCCCTACCGCGGCACCGGTCCCATGTTGACGGACTTGATGGCGGGTCGCCTGCAGGCCGCCTCGGTCGGCGCGCCGGCACTGCTGCAATTCATCAAAGCCGGCAAGCTGCGCTGCATAGCCACCGGTACGGCCGCACGCCTGCCGCAGCTGCCCGATGTGCCTACTGTGGCCGAACAAGGCTACAAAGGGTTTGAAATGACCCAGTGGTACGGCCTGATGGCGCCCAGCAAACTGGCCAAACCACACATCGACAAGCTCGAGCAAGAAGCGGTCAAGGCTGCCCGAGGCAAGGCGGTGAGCGACAAGCTCAGCCAGGAAACCGCACTGGCGGTGGGCAACACCAGCGCCGAATTTGCCAGGTTCATCCAGCAGGAGCAGGCCCGCTGTAAACCCGTGATTGCGCGCGCTCAAATCAAGCCCGAAGGTGCCTGATCACCGGGTCCGCACACTTGCGCCCCTGCGTGCGCGGGCGCACCCACTGTCACCATTTCTTACCGCACTGCCTGTTGATTGCTCCTAGAGTTGCGCTCAGCAACTTCAGGAGCTGAACCATGTTGGATATCCCGCGCCCTGTGCGCTCCGGCTGGCCATGGCTGGCCGCTGCCGTGACCGCCGCCACAGTGGTTGCTTGCGGTGGAGGGGGTGGCAGCACCTCGGACAACGGCACCCTCAAACTGGCCATGACCGATTCACCTGGCTGTGGCTACGACCATGTCTGGATCACGATCAACAAGATCCGCATCCACCAGAGCGCCACAGCCAACCCCGAAGACGGTGGATGGCGAGAACTGGCGATCACGCCACGCAAGATTGATCTGCTGGCATTGACCAACGGTGCGCTGCAAGAACTGGGCAGCCTGCCTCTGCCCGCAGGTCGGTACGAGCAGGCCAGACTGGTGCTGTCGGATGCACCATTGGCCAACAGCCTGGTGCTTTCAGGTACGAACAATGAAATCGAGCTGCGCACCCCCAGCGCCCAAACCAGTGGCTACAAGCTCAAGGCGCACTTCGAAGTGACCAACAACCAGGTGGCCGACATGGTGCTGGACTTCGACGCTTGCAAATCCATCGTTCGCGCTGGCAATTCCGGCAACTACAACCTCAAGCCCGTGGTGGCTGTCACCAAGCGCCTGAGCACCCAGATCGAGGGCTATGTGGATCCGGCCATCGCCTCCAGCGTGGTGGTCTCGACTCGCGATCCCGACAACCAGTTGCGCGCCACGGTGCCCGACAGCACCACCGGCAAGTTCGTGATCGCCTACCTGCCGGAAAACACCAACTACACGGTGACGATTTCCGGCACAGGCCGCACCACAGCAGCGGTGACCGGGGTGCCGGTGTCAACAGCGATCGGCTCGACACAGCTCAACACCGCCGCATCGCCGATCTTGCCGCCCACTTCGACCACAGCACAAATCAGCGGTACGGTGACCGATGCCAGCACACCACCACAGCCTCTGCTCGAAGCCAGCGTGAATGCGCAGCAAACCCTGAGCACCTCACAGGCGCTGGATGTGGCGTGGAGCCTGGTGGACCCCAGCACTGCCGGATACACCCTCACACTGCCGCTGGCCGCGCCCATCCGGGCCAGTTATGTGGGCAATGGCGGTCCCCTGAGCTTCACCGCCGACAGCATCACCCCCGGCGCGTACAAGGTCTATGGTGCGGCCGATGGCTACACCGCACAAACCACCGATCCGAACGTGACACTGGGTGCGGCAGGCAGCACGACCACAAAGAATCTGGTGCTCGCGCCATGAGCCCCCATTTGCCCGAGGGGAAACCTTCGCGCAAATCATTCGGCCGCCGGGGCGGCCTCCAACAGCATGACGACCATCTGCAGGAGCGCGCCCCTGTGCGCGCACACCCATCGGCTGCAGGGCCCCCCTGCAGCATGACGGCCATTTGCAGGAGCGCGCCCCCCTGCGCGCGAACAGTCGAGGAGATCAGGCCAGACCCAGCAGGCGCACGGCGTTGCCTTTGAGGATGCCGGGCATGACTTCAGGCTTGAAGCCGGCGACCTCGAAGTCCTTCATCCAGCGCTCGGGCGTGATGAGCGGGTAGTCGCTGCCAAACAGCACACGGTCCTTGAGCAAGGTGTTGGCGTACTGCACCAGTTGCTTCGGGAAATACTTCGGGCTCCAGCCCGAGAGGTCGATCCACACGTTGGGCTTGTGCGTGGCCAGGCTCAATGCCTCGTCCTGCCACGGAAAGCTCGGGTGCGCCATGACGATCTGCATGTCAGGCCAGTCGATGGCCACATCTTCGAGCAGCATGGGGTTGCTGTTTTGCAGACGCAGGCCACCGCCGCAGCGCATGCCTGAACCAATGCCGCTGTGCCCGGTGTGGAAGATCGCCGGCAGCTTGTATGCATTGATCACCTCGTAGATGGGCCAGGCCATGCGGTCATAAGGCAGAAAGCCCTGAACCGTGGGGTGGAACTTGAAGCCCTTGATGCCTTCTTCCTTGATGAGGCGTTCGGCCTCGCGCGCCCCCATCTTGCCCTTGTGCGGGTCGATGCTGGCAAAGGCGATCATCATGTCGCTGTTCTCGCGCGCGGCCTGCGCGATCTCTTCGTTGGGAATGCGGCGGCGACCCAGCTGCGCTTCGCTGTCCACCGTGAACATCACCAGACCGATCTTCTTTTCGCGGTAGTAAGCAACGGTTTCGGCAATCGTCGGGCGGCGGTTGGAGCCGAAGTATTTGTCGGCCGCGCGGTCGTATTCCTCGCCATAGTTGTCAAACGGGTTCCAGCAGCTCACTTCGGCGTGGGTGTGGATGTCGATCGCGATCAGGTCTTGGTGTTTCATGCTGTCGGTGTCCTCTGTCTGAAAGATTTGCGCAAGCATTTTCCCGCCCCGGCTAGGGAAATCCCTAGGGAAAAAAGCGGCATGGATTGTCCACAATATGGTTATCGATCATAACCTTTTTGATTTCCGGTCAACCACTGCAAAGGACTTCCCGATGAGCAACCCGATCCTCGAACGCGCAGCACAGCATGGCGTCACCCTTGAAATGCGTGGTGCCGTCGCCGTGGTCACCCTGCGCCGTCCGGCCAAGCGCAACGCGCTGTCCGATTCGCTGATCGAAGCCATTCGTGACACCTTCCAGAACCTGCCGGCCGAGGCCAAGGCTGCCGTGATTGACGGCGAAGGCGAACACTTCTGCGCTGGCCTGGACCTGTCCGAACTCAAGGAACGCGATGCCGGTGAAGGCGTGTACCACTCGCGCAACTGGCACGTCGCGCTCGACGCCGTGCAGTACGGCCGTGTGCCGGTGATCGCTGCGCTGCACGGCGCCGTGGTCGGTGGCGGCCTGGAACTGGCCAGCGCCGCCCACATCCGCGTGGCCGACGAAAGCACCTTCTACGCCCTGCCCGAAGGCACACGCGGCATCTTCGTGGGCGGCGGCGGCTCGGTGCGCGTGCCCAAGCTGATCGGCGTGGCCCGCATGACCGACATGATGCTCACCGGCCGCGTCTACAACGCGGTCGATGGCGAGCGCCTGGGCTTTGCCCAATACCTGGTGCCACAAGGCACGGGGCTGGACAAGGCGATAGAGCTGGCCACCCGGATCGCGACCAACGCCCCGTTGACCAACTACGCCCTCATGCACGCCCTGCCGCGCATCGCCGAGCAGCCCGCCGACCACGGTTTCCTGACCGAAGCCCTGATGTCCTCGATCGCCCAATCTGCCCCCGAAGCCAAAGCGCGCGTGCGGGCCTTCCTCGAAGGCAAGGCGGCCAAGGTCCAGAAAACCAACTGACAACGCCTGCAAGAGGCCTCGCCTGCGGCCAAACCAAGTCCGGATGACTTTTCGGCCGCAAGCGCGGCCTCCTGCAAAAGCGAGGAGACAAGACAATGAGCACCCCGAAATTCCGCCCCCTCCAATTCGGTGTCACCCGCGTGGCGCTGCGCGATGGCGTGCCCGGCACCCACTACCTGCGTGCTGAGCAGGACCTGAAAGCTTTCCCCGAGCGACTGACAGACCGGCTGCGGCACTGGGCACAGGTCAAGCCAGAGCAGACCTTCATGGCCCGCCGCGTGAAAAACACCGACGGCGGCCTGGGCGATTGGCGCCACGTCACTTATGCCGAGGCCTGGACCACCGCCCGCAGCATTGCCCAAGGGCTGATCAACCGTGGCCTGAACGCGGAAAGGCCGGTCGCCATCCTGAGCGAGAACAGCCTGGAACATGCCCTGCTGGCGCTCGGCTGCCTGGTGGCCGGCGTGCCCTGGACCCCGGTCTCGCCCCCCTACTCGCTGGTCAGCGTCGACTACGACAAGCTCAAGCATGTGCTGCGCACCGTCACACCGGGGCTGGTGTTCGCACAGGACGCGCGCTACGCCAAAGCGATCGCCGCCACGGTCGGCGATGACATGGACATCGTAATGGCCGAAGGCGGCGTCGACGGCCGCCAGGTCAGCAGCTTTTCCGAGCTGTGCGCCACCCCTGTGACCGACGCGGTGGACAAGGCCATGGCCGCCACCGGCCCCGACACCATCGTCAAGTTCCTGTTCACCAGCGGCTCGACCAAGCTGCCCAAGGCGGTCATCAACACCAACCGCATGTGGTGCGCCAACCAGCAGCAAATGACCCAGTCCATGCCCGTGCTGCTGGAGGAGCCTCTGGTGCTGGTGGACTGGCTGCCCTGGAACCATACCTTCGGCGGCAACCACAACTTCGGCATGGTGGTCTACCACGGCGGCACGATGTACATCGACGATGGCAAGCCCACACCCGCACTGATCCAGGAGACGCTGCGCAACTTGCGCGAAGTGGCGCCCACGGTCTATTTCAATGTGCCCACAGGCTTTGAGGCCATTGCCAATGCCATGAAGACCGACGATGTGCTGCGCAAGAACTTTCTGTCGCGCGTGAAGATGTTCTTCTACGCCGGCGCCGCGCTGGCCCAGCCCATCTGGGACAGCCTGTACGAAAGCGAAGAGCGCGAGATCGGCGAGCGCATCGTCATGACATCTGGCCTGGGCATGACCGAATCCGGGCCTTTCGGCCTGTTCGTCACCAGCCCCAATGTGCGTGCTGGCGATCTGGGCGTGCCCACCCCCGGCATGGAGCTCAAGCTGGTGGACACCGACGGCAAGACCGAGGTGCGCTACCGCGGCCCGAACATCACCCCCGGCTACTGGCGCGCACCCAAGGAGACACAGGAGGCCTTTGACGAAGAAGGCTTTTTCAAGACCGGAGATGCGGTCAAGTGGATCGATGAGACGGATGTACACCTGGGCCTGAAGTTCGACGGCCGCATCGCCGAAGACTTCAAGCTGGCCACCGGCACCTTCGTGAGCGTGGGCCCGCTGCGCGGCAAGATCATTGCCGCCGGCGCCCCCTACATCCAGGACGTGGTGCTGACTGGCCTGAACATGAAGGAAGTCGGCGCCATGGTTTTTCCTACCCCCAGGGTACGCGAACTCGCCGGCCTGCCCGACAACGCCCCGCTGGCCGATGTGCTGGCCAGCACCCCGGTGCTCGCGCACTTCCAGAAAGTGGTGGACGAGCTGGCAGCCTCCAGCACCGGCAGTGCCAACCGCATCGCCCGCCTGTGTCTGCTGAGCGAACCGCCAACGATTGACAAGGGCGAGATCACCGACAAAGGCTCGATCAACCAGCGCTCGGTGCTGACCCACCGCGCCGACACCGTGACGGCGCTGCACGAAGACCGCCTGCACTACATCCTCAAACCGCAATAAACCAGGACATCACCCTGTAGGAGCGAGCCCCTGCTCGCGAATGACTCGCCCGCAGGGGCGGCCTCCTACAAAAAACATTCGGCCGCAGGGGCGGCCTCCTACAGAAAGAACGCCATGGCTTCCAAAGGATTTTTCAACGCGTTTGCCGATGTGTGGATGCACGAGGGCGTGCGTACGCCCATGGTCGATTACTGTGGCGCACTCGGCCACATCTCGCCCACCGACCTGGGCATCAAGGCCGCGCGCGAAGCGCTCAAACGAGCTGGCATCGCCGCCACCGAGATTGGCTCGGTCATCACCGGCAACATGGCGCCCGGCGACTTCGACCAGTTTTTCCTGCCGCGCCACATCGGCCTCTACGCGGGCGTGCCACAAGAGGTGCCTGCCATCATGGCGCAGCGCATCTGCGGCACAGGCTTTGAGCTGTTCCGCCAGGCCGGCGAGCAGATCGAGGCCGGCGTGTGCGAGGCGGCGCTCGTGGTGGGCACCGAAAGCATGACGCGCAACCCCATTGCCGCCTTTGACCACCGCACCGGCTTCAAGCTGGGCGCGCCCGTGGGCTTCAAGGACTACATGTGGGAAGCCCTCAAGGACCCGGCCGCCGGCATCAACATGATCCAGACCGCCGAGAACCTGGCCAAGAAATACGGCATCACGCGCGAGGACGTGGACCAGTTCGCCAGCGACTCGTTCGCCAAAGCCGTTGCGGCCCAGCAAGCCGGTTTCCATGCGGGCGAGATCGTGCCCGTGGTCACCGAAAAATTCGAGCTCGAAGGCTACAAGGCCCGTGGCATCAAGCTGCAAGGCAAAGTGACCGAGGTGAGCACCGACACCCACCCGCGTATCTCGCCGGTGGAAGTGCTGGCCAAGCTCAAGCCCGTGTACGAGGGCGGCGTGCAGACCGGTGGCAACAGCTCGGCGCTGGTCGACGCCGCGGCGGCCTGCGTGGTCACTTCTGGCGCTTACGCCAAGGCCCACAACAAAAAGCCGCTGGCCCGCGTGGTCGCTGCCGCTGCCGTGGGCGTGCCGCCCGAGATCATGGGCATCGGCCCGGCGCCGGCGATCCGCCTGCTGCTCGAGCGCACCGGCCTCACACTCGATCAGATCGGCCGTTTCGAGATCAACGAAGCCCAGGGCGCGCAGACGCTGGCCGTAGGCCGCGAACTCGGTCTGGATCTGGCCAAGCTCAACGTGAACGGCGGCGCCATCGCCCTGGGCCACCCGCTGGCGGCCACTGGCGTGCGCCTGACCATCACGCTGGCACGCGAGCTGCAGCGCTCGGGCTTGCGCTACGGCATCTCCAGTGCCTGCGTAGGTGGTGGACAGGGCATTGCGCTCCTCATCGAAAACCCGACAGGTCAATGACATTGATCCCCACATTTTCGGCCGCAGTGGCGGCTTCCTGCAAAGGGATGGACCTCGTCTGCCTGTAGGAGCGCGCCCCTGCGCGCGAAATCCGTCAACCATTGAAAAGGAAACGACATGAACATCCAAGGAACAGCAGCCCTCGTCACCGGCGGTGGCTCGGGCCTCGGTGAAGCCACAGCCCGTGAACTCGCCCGTCTGGGCGCCAAGGTCGCCGTGCTCGATCTGAACATGGACAACGCCCAACGTGTGGCCAAGGACATTGGTGGCATCGCCGTGTCGTGCAATGTGTCCGACCCGGACAGCATGGCCCAGGCCATCGAAACCGCAGCCGCCGCCCATGGCCCGGCCCGCATCCTGATGCAGATCGCCGGCATCGGGACCGCCAAGCGCGTGGTCGGCAAGGACGGCAACGCCGCCCCGCTGGAAGACTTCGCCAAAGTCATCAACGTCAACCTGATCGGCACCTACAACGCCGCGCGCCTGTTCGCCGCTGCCTGCGCCAAAATCGACCCGATGGAAGACGGCGCCCGTGGCGTGATGGTGTTCACCGCCTCGGTGGCCGCCTATGACGGCCAGGTGGGCCAGCAGGCCTACAGCGCTTCCAAGGCCGGCGTGGTTGGCATGACGCTGCCCATGGCGCGCGATCTGGCACAGCACGGCATCCGCGTGTGCACCATCGCCCCGGGCCTGTTTGCCACGCCGCTCATGAAGACCCTGCCCGAGCCGGTGCAGCAATCGCTGGCCGCCAGCATCCCCTTCCCCTCGCGCCTGGGCAAGCCCAGCGAGTTTGCCGAGCTGGCCTGCCACATCGTCAGCAACAACCACCTCAACGGTGAAACCATTCGCCTCGATGGCGCACTGCGCATGGCACCTCGGTGAACCTGCCTGCGTCATTTCTGCGAACGCGCAAATCCATGGATACCCGATCCCCTCGGGCATGACATCCTGAAGACTGAAACCAACCCAGAACCATGAACAAGACCGTTGTCTACGAAGTGGAAGTGATGTTCGGTGACTGCGACCCCGCAGGCATCGTGTTCTTCCCGAACTTTTCCAAATGGATGGATGCCTCGTCGCTGAACTTCTTTGTGAAGTGCGGCGTGCCGCCCTGGCGCGAGCTGGTCAAGACACGCGGCATCATCGGCACGCCGCTGCTGGAGATCCACACGAAATTCATCCGCCCCGCCACCTATGGCGAGCGCATCCAGGTGCACACCAGCGTCGAAGAATGGCGCGAGAAGGTGATCGTGCACAGGCACATCGTCAAGCGTGGCGACACCGTGCTGTGCGAGGGCACCGAAGTGCGCGCTTTCTGCATCAAGCACCCCGATGATCCGGACCGCATCAAGGCCATCCCCGTCCCCGAGGACATCAAGGCTTTGTGCATGTGAACCCGATCCATTTGCTTCAGAACACACCATGAACACCCGTCGTCAATTCACCCAATCCCTGCTGGGCAGTGCTGCCCTTTCCGCCATGGGCATTCCGCTGGCCGCACTGGCCCAGGGCAACCCCGATCTGGCCAGGATCCTGGTCGGTTTTCCGCCCGGCGGCACCACCGATGCGCTCTCGCGCCGCGTGGCCGAGAAGCTGCGTGGCAGCTACGCCCAGAACATGCTGGTGGAAAACAAACCGGGGGCCGGGGGTCAGATCGCCATCACCACACTCAAAACCGCTCCGGCCGATGGCAGCACCCTGCTGCTGACCCCGTCGTCGATGCTCTCGGTCTATCCCTTCACCTACTCCAAACTGCCCTACACGCTGGATGACCTGGCCCCCGTGTCGGTGGCTTGCTTCTTCAGCCTCGGCTTTGGCGTGGGTCCGGCCGTGCCGGCCAGCGTCAAGAACATCAAGGACTTCCTGGCCTGGGCCAAGTCCAACCCTGAAAAGGCCAACTACGGCTCGCCAGCCGCCGGCTCGATCCCGCATCTGAGCGCTGCGCTGCTGGGCAAGATGACCAGGACCGACATCAAACACATCCCTTACCGGGGTTCTGCCCCAGGCATTGCCGACCTGCTGGGCGGCCAGATCTCGGCCATGTGCTCACCGGTAGGCGACTACCTGCAACACGTGAAGGCCGGCAAGCTGCGCCTGCTGGGCACCACCGGTCCCAAGCGTTCGCCCTTCACGCCGGATGTGCCCACCTTCAAGGAGCAAGGCATCGACATCGCCGTGCGGGAGTGGTATGGCTTCTTCCTGCCAGCCAAGGCCTCGCCCGAAGTGCGTCGCCGCGCCGCCGCTTACCTGCAGCCTGCGCTCAACAGCAAGGATGTGGTCGAGAGCCTGGCCCAGGTCGGCATGGAAGCCCAGTCGTCCACGCCTGATGAACTGGCCGCATGGCTCAAGGCCGATGCCGACCAGTGGCGCGGTATCGTGAGGGACATCGGCTTCTCAGCCGATTCCTGATTCCCTGTTCACACACACCAGGCCCTGAACGCATGAACGCCTACCAACCCCGTACCGACGAGATGCACTTCGTGCTCTCGCGTGTCCTCAACGCCCCCACCCTGCTGCAGGAGCTGCCCGCCTTTGGCGAAGTCGATCCTGACCTGATGCAGCAGGTGCTCGATGAAGCCGGCAAATTCGTCGGCGAAGTGATCGCCCCGCTCAACCGCGACGGCGACGAGATCGGTGCGCAGTGGAAAGACGGCGCAGTCACCATGCCGCCGGGCTTCCGTGACGCTTACCAAGCGTTCTGGCAAGCCGGCTGGCCTGCGCTGGCGGCCAGCGCCGAAGATGGTGGCCAGGGCCTGCCCAGCGTGCTCGAAGCCATGCTCTATGAAATGCTCTCGGCCGCCAACCACGGCTGGACCATGGCGCCGGGCCTGCTGCACGGCGCCTACGAGTGCATCAAGCACCACGCCAGCGACGAACTCAAAGCGCAGTATCTGGAAAAAGTGGCCACCGGCGAATGGCTGGCCACCATGTGCCTGACCGAGCCACACGCAGGCTCCGACCTGGGTCTGTGCCGCACCAAGGCCGTGCCGCAGGCTGATGGCAGCTACCTGCTGTCGGGCACCAAGATCTTCATCTCGGGCGGCGAGCATGACCTGACCGACAACATCGTCCATCTGGTGCTGGCCCGCCTGCCCGACGCCCCGCCCGGCCCCAAGGGCCTGTCGCTGTTTCTGGTGCCCAAGTTCTACCCGGACGGCACGCGCAGTGCGGTGCACTGCGAGCGCATCGAAGAAAAAATGGGCCTGCACGGCAGCCCCACCTGCGTGATGCGCTTTGATGAAGCCGTCAGTCAGATCGTGGGCGAGCCGGGCAAAGGCCTGAACGCGATGTTCATCATGATGAACGCGGCACGTCTGCATGTGGCCCTGCAGGGCATCGGCCTGCTGGATGCCGCCTGGCAAAAAGCCGACGCCTATTCTCAGGAACGCCGCCAGATGCGCGCACCGGGCAAAGGCAAGGGTACCGGTGAGGCCGATCTGATCGCCGAACACCCGGCCATGCGCCGCATTCTCGACACCCAGCGCGCCTGGGTGGATGCGGGCCGCGTGCTGGCCTACAAGACGGCCCTTGAGCTTGACCAGATCAAGCACGGCGCGGCCGAAGCACAACCGTTTGCGCAACGCTGGTGCGCCCTGGTCACGCCCATCATGAAGTCGGTCTTCACGCACCAGGCTTTTCATGGCGGCAGCGACTGCCTGCAGGTGTTTGGCGGCCACGGCTATGTGCGCGAATGGGGCATCGAGCAACACATCCGCGACGCCCGCGTGGCCATGATCTACGAAGGCACCAACGAGATCCAGGCCATTGACCTGCTGGTGCGCAAGGTGTTGGCCGATGGCGGCCAGGGCATGAACGCCTTGCTGGACTTTGTCGAAACCGACCTTCCGGCCAAGGCTGCCACACGCACCGCCGCCGTGGCACGCATCGGCACACTGCGCGCGGTGACGAAACAAATCGTGGAGGCTGCACCGAAGGACGCGCAACTGCCGTTTCGCGTGGCCGACGACTATTTGCGCGCCTGCGCATTGGTGCTGCTGGACTGGGCCTGGTTGCGCATCGATGCGGCCGTGGATGCCAACACGCCAAATGCCGCCAACCGCTGGCAAACCCCGGCACAGGCGCTGCGCCAATGGGTGCTGCCCGAGTTCCAGATGCGCACCTACATCATCGTGCAGCAGTGTGCGGCGGTGGCGGCATAATCCGCGCCTGAACTTTCACTTATGGCCAGAACCGCACAATCGAGCTTCAAGCGACCCAGCCACCGCAGCAAGAAATCCGCTGGCGGTCTGCCCAATGTCACCGCCATCGAGCAGGTCGATACCAGCTACCTGCAGACACTGCTGGGTTACAACGCGCGGCGTGCGGCATTGACCATCATCGAAGGCTTTCTGGAGCGCATGGCCGAGTTTGGGCTGCGGCCTGTGGATTTTTCCGTCATGTCGGTCATCCAGCACAACCCGGGGGTGACCTCTCGCCAGCTGTGCGCGGCGCTCAACCTGCTGCCGCCCAATCTGGTGGGCCTGATCCAGTCGCTGGAGGCGCGTGGTTTGATTCACCGCCTGCCCCACCCCACCGACGGTCGTGCCATGGGTCTGCACCCTACGCCCGAAGGGGCTGCGCTCATGCAGCAGGCCGAACAGGCGGCGACCGATCTGGAGATCGAACGGTCCTCACGCCTGACCCCCACGCAGCGCAAGACGCTGCTGGACCTGCTGCAAAAAATTTACCTCTGAGCCCGCTCGGCCAGGAAAATGTCGATGCGGCGGTTGCGTGCGCGACCGGCTTCCGTGCTGTTGTCTGCAATCGGTTCGCGCGATCCGCGCCCATCGATGCTGATGCGTGAGGACGCTACCCCGCGTGACACGAGATAGTCACGCGCGCTCTGTGCCCGGTTGACCGACAGCGGGTTGTTGATGGCATCGCTGCCCGTGTTGTCGGTGTGGCCCACGATGCGCACCTCCATCGACGGCTGCTGGTTCAGACCTTGCGCGAACTGGTCCAGGATAGGCATCAGGCGCGGCTGAATGTCATGACGCCCCGTAGCGAAGGAGATGTCGTTCGGGATGCTCAGCTTGAGCTGGTTGTCGGCCGTCTGCGTGACCACTGTGCCCGTGCCCGCCGTGGCGCGCTCCATCTGCCGCTTCTTCTCTTCCATCTGGCGTGACCAGACGTAGCCGCCCAGGCCACCCAGTGCCGCACCGATGGCGGTGCCGCGGGTGTCACCACCGACCACCTGACCAGCCACCGCACCGATCACGGCCCCCGTGGTGGCGCCACGCTGTTCGGGCGTCATGGTGTCGCAACCTGCCAGCACGGCCACGCTGGCGCACGCCAGAACAACCTGCTTCAAGGAAAAACGGTATGAGGGGTTCATGGATGGTGTCCTTTCTGTTTTGGGTGACAGATCCTTCATGAAGGACCTGCGAAAAGCTTACCCAAAAGCCATGCTCTGGATGTAAACAAATGTTGTCAGTGCGCCAGGGCGCTCAGCCTTGAGCTTTTGCCAGCAGGGGCAGAACAAGCTGTACCCGTGCGCCACCGGAGGCGGGATTGTCCAGCGACAGCCGCCCACCGAATCCGGTCAGGATGCCGTGGGCCATGTACAAGCCCAGACCGTTGAGCCAGTCCATGGAAGACAGCACCCCCTCGTGGGTCTGCGCCAGCACCCGTGGTGGCAGACCGGGGCCGCCATCGCGAACTTCAATGCAGGCTTCCTCTCCCTGAACCCGCAGACTGACCGAAATCACGGCGCGCTGCTGCAACAGCACAGCCTGCATGGCGTTGCGAATGACCTGCACCAGCGTCTGGGTCAGCGGCAAGGCCTGGGCATGCACGCACACCGGCTGCGCAGGCACCTGCACCGACAGTGTGATGCCCCGGTACATCAGCTCCTGACGCAACAGGTCATGCGCATCCTGCAACACCGACTGCAAAACCAAGGTGGAGGACTGGCCGGACATGGGGCGCAGGAACCCCCGGATGCGTTCGACCATGGCGGCGCTGCGTTGCAGCCCCTGCACGGCCTGCCCCAGCAGTGGACCGACCGCACCCAGATCGGCCAGCCCGGACTGCACCATTCGCCTGGCCAGTTGCACGTTCAGCCGCGTCGCCGTCAGGGGCTGCAGGATGTCGTGTCCCAGCGAGTTGGCCAGCACAGACAGCGTGCGCTGGCGGTCCAGCAAGGTCAGGCTCTGCGCCTTGTCCCGCCACTGCCGGGCCTGCCATTGCGCCTGGCGCAGCCGGGCGGTGGCGCGCTGCGCACGCTCCAGCGCCAGGCCCAGGTAGCCCATGTAGGCCATCACCACCGTCAACAGCGACACCAGCCCCAGGATGTGGTTGAGCACCCCCTGCTGCATGGCGTACAGGCCGTGCTGGCCGAGCCAGGTGGCCAGCGCATTGGCCATCATGCTGGCGGTAAAGATGGAAAAGCCCGCCACGATGAACCGGGCATTGCGGCTGCGTTCGTGCCGCGCGAGTGCCAGTGCAGACAAAGTCAGGGCCAGCAGTGCGGCACTGTTGGCCAGCCGCACCAGCATGGCCATACCCGGTGTGTGGCGGTGTCCAAACCCCCAGCCAATGACACCGGCATACAGCACCAAAACCACCACCAGCCCGCGCCAGGACCAGGCCCGCCCCATGTCCATGCGCAGTGACTGCGCGTACAACAGGTAAGAGGCCAGCAGCATCGGCTGCGCCACCAGATAGGTCCAGACACTGTCCACCAAGCCACGCATGCTGATCAGCCACACGCTGACACCGGCCAACAGCCCAGCCAGGCACCACACCCCCACTGGCCACTGCATGGGACGCCGCAGCACCAGCCAGAGGGTTGGCGACATCAGCAGGTAAAACAGGGCATTGACCCTGAATGAGGTGGCCAGATCCAGCACTTCAGTCATGTCGCCTCCGCCAGCAAAGGCAGACTCAGCTGCGCCTGCACGCCCCCTTCGGGCCGATCCATCAGGCTCAGCGTGCCGTGGTGGCGGGCCATGATGTCGCGCGAAATCGCCAGCCCCATGCCCAACCCATCCGGCCGGGTCGACCGCAGGGGCTCACCCCAGTGCGCACGCAGCTCCTCGCTCAGGCCAGTGCCTGTGTCGCAGACCAGCACCTGCGCCTGGCCCTGGTCGGCACGGCACAGCACGATGAGCTGTCGCCGCGGCTGCCCCGCCATGGCCTGGACCGCGTTGCGCAGCAGATTGACCAGCACCTGCGACAGGGCCACCTCATCCCCCAGACAGCGCAGCGGCACCGGCGAACGGTCCAGCTGCAGCACCACCCCAGCGCGCTGCATGTCGGTCTGCACCTGAGCCAAGGACTGCTCCAGAACCTGATGGAGATCCACCTCGCGCAAGCCGGGCCAGGCCGGCTCACCGCCCATGCGGATGCGCTGCAGGATTTGTACCGTGCGGTCGATGCCAGCCTCCACCTGCCCCAGCAGTTCCAAAAATGTGGGCTTCGCAGCGGCCCCCGCCGCCCAGTGGCGTTCGGCCAGCTGGGCATTCATCAGGGCCACGGTCAAAGGCTGGTTGAGCTCGTGCGCCAATGATCCAGAGAGGATGGCCATGCGCCGATGCCGTTCGATGCGGCGGATTTCAAGATCAAGCAGGCGCGTCTGCCGCTCACCCTGCTGCGCCAGCCGGGCCTGGATCTGCTCATTGGCCGTCAAATCCAGCATCATGCCCACATACGAAAAATGGCCGACCATCGCCGTCACCAAGGCCGTCAGCGCCAGCAGACTGGCATCCCAGGTGTTGCTGAAGGGACTGGGTGTGGCAATCGACTCCCGTGACAGTGCACTCTGCAGTGTGAGCGTCAGCCCCAGCACAAGGTAAGTGACCGCGATCGTGGCCGCGTTGCCACTGCGGATCTGGCGGGACAGGCGAAAGGCACACCAAGCGGTGTACAAGGACAGCAGCCCCAGCGCCAGGCGCATCCACAGGCCACGCTGCGCGGGTGAACACCACGCCAGCAGTGCGCTGTAGAAACCCGCCCCCAACAACAGCCACACCAGCACCTGCCCCCTCGACCAGGCACGACCCTGTGTGGTGCGCAGCGACTGTGCCCAGAACACCATGCTGCCCAGCACGCAGATGTTGGCCACCTGGTAGCTCACCACCGCCGGCAGCCAGGGCCGCAGTCCCATGAGCACTATGCCCAGGCCAGCCGCCAGCCCTCCTGCACACCACCAGGCAACGGCCTGGTCTGAGGCCGGCCGCAGCGCCAGCCACACCATGACCGGCAGGGCCAGAAACAGGAATGCCGCCAGAATCAGCGTGGTCTGACTGTGCAGCATGCTCAGGCCGCCTGCAGTGCCTGCTCCAACGATTCCAGCGTGAAAGGTTTGGACAGAAGAGTCACGCCCTGCATGGCCCGCACGCGCGCCAGCAATTTCTCATCCAGCGCAGCGGTGATCATCACGATGGGCAGTTGCGGTCGCCGCCGGAGCAACTCGGCCGCCAGATCGGCCCCGTTCATGCCGGGCAGGTTCAGGTCCAGCACCACGGCACCGAGCCGGGTTGTCGTGCCATCCGAGTCAGACAGCCACAAATGCCCATCACGCAGCGTCAATGCAGCCAGCAAGGACTCGGCGCTTTCATGCACGCTGGCCGCCATACCCTTGAACGACAGCAGCGCCTTGAGCGCCTGCGCAATCTGGACCTCATCGTCCACCAGCGCCACCATGCCCGGCGGCGTCAGCCCCTGATCCGTACTCGACAGCGCCATGATCTCGTTCCTTTCATGGCCGCAATGATATGCACATGTGACACCGGCAGACGTCCAGGATGCCCATGGCACTGCAAACTCTGGCAACATGCGCCCCCAACACCCACACGGAGACAACATGAGCACCGCGCTGACCCACTGCTGGCCCGAAGACACCGAGCACGCCCTTTTGATCGGCCGCATCTGGCAACCAGGCACGGGCCCGGTGCTGGTGCTCGCCACACCTGAAGGGCTGTGGGATCTGAGTCGCCTGGCCCCGACCAGCAGCGCCCTGCTCGAACTGCAGGATGTGGCCGTCCGTGTGCGCGCCCACCTGGCCAGCGGACAAGCGAGTCGCCTTGGGAGCGCCGACGCAGTGATCGCCAACAGCGACGAGGCCCACCGCGACAGCAGCCAAGCCTGGCTGCTTGCACCCTGTGACCTGCAGGCCGTCAAGGCCTCGGGCGTGACCTTTGTGGCCAGCATGCTCGAGCGCGTGATCGAGGAACAGGCCCGTGGCGACGCCAGCAAGGCCGAAGCGGTGCGCAAGGCCGTGGTGGCCGTGATCGGCGACAACCTGCGCGCGGTGCGTCCGGGCTCACCCGAAGCTGCCCAACTCAAAGAGGTGCTGCTGGCGCAAGGCGTGTGGTCGCAATATCTCGAAGTGGGCATCGGGCCGGATGCAGAGATCTTCACCAAGGCCCAGCCCATGAGCGCTGTGGGCCACGGTGCCTGGGTCGGCCTGCACCCGGGCAGCCAGTGGAACAACCCCGAGCCCGAAGTCGTGCTGGCGGCCAACTCGCGCGGCGAGGTGGTGGGGGCCACGCTGGGCAACGACGTCAACCTGCGCGACTTTGAAGGTCGCAGCGCCCTGCTGCTGGGCAAGGCCAAGGACAACAACGCCAGCTGCGCGATCGGCCCGTTCATTCGCCTGTTCGATGAACACTTCGGCATCGACGACGTGCGCCGCTGCGATCTGGACATGAAGGTTGAAGGCCCTGAAGGCTTTGTCATGCAGGGCAGCAGCAGTCTGGCGCAGATCAGCCGTGACCCGCTGGACCTGGCCGCCCAGGCCATGGGCAAGTACCACCAGTACCCCGACGGCATGATGCTTTTTTTGGGCACCATGTTCGCCCCCACGCAGGACCGCCACGGTCCGGGCCAGGGCTTCACCCATGTGGTGGGTGACACCGTCAGCATTGGCACCCCCAAGCTCGGTCAAATCTTCAATCGCGTCACCACCAGCGACCAGGCGCCTGCCTGGACCTACGGCGCCGGCGCGCTGATGCGCGATCTGGCCCGCAGGGGGCTGCTGGCATAATTTCGGGCATCTCGCGGCCGCAAGAATCCACCGATTTCTGCGGCCGATTTTTTGACCCCAAAGGAAATCACCATGAACACCACCCCCTCCGGCCTGCAGTACGAAGACACCGTTGTCGGCGAAGGCGCCGAAGCCCAGGCCGGTCAGGATGTGGTCGTGCACTACACCGGCTGGCTCTACAAGGACGGTCAGCAGGGTGCCAAGTTCGATTCGAGCAAGGACCGCCGCGATCCTTTCGTGTTCGCGCTGGGCGCCGGCATGGTCATCAAGGGCTGGGACGAAGGCGTGGCCGGCATGAAGGTGGGCGGCGCCCGCACCCTGATCATTCCGCCCGAGCTGGGCTACGGCGCACGCGGCGCCGGCGGCGTGATTCCGCCCAATGCCACCCTCAAGTTCGACGTCGAGCTGCTGGCCATCCAATAATTTTCAGCCTCAACACCCCGACATGGGTCATGCCCGGGCCTGATCCGGGGATCTGTTGCGAGCCATGGATTCCCCGCTCAAGTCGGGGAATGACAAGACAGCCAATACCCCTTGAAATTTCCGGGATTGACCTCAGGTATGAGGTCGAATCCCTTTTTTGCTGTTTTTTTAAGCACAAATGTCCGAAAACACCCCTTCCCAAGACAGCGCTGCAGCAGCGCCTGAGTCCGCATCCACAACACCCGCTGATGCACCCGAGCAGGATCTGGCTGCACAACTGGCTGAACTGCAGGCCAAAAACGCCGAACTGGCCGACCTGTACCTTCGCGCCCAGGCCGATGTGCAGAACGCCCGCCGCCGCGCCGATGAGGAAGTTGCCAAATCGCGCAAGTTTGCCATCGAAGGTTTTGCTGAAAGCCTGCTGCCCGTGATCGACAGCCTGGAAGCCGGCCTGGCCATCCCCAACGCGACCATCGAGCAGATCCGCGAAGGCTCCGAGGCGACCTTGCGCCAGCTCAAGAGCGCACTCGAGCGCAACAAGGTGGTCGAAGTCAACCCGGCCGCCGGCACCAAATTCGATCCGACACAGCACCAGGCCATCAGCATGGTGCCCGCCGAGCAAGAGGCCAACACGGTGGTCACCGTGCTGCAAAAGGGCTATCTGATCGCCGAGCGCGTGCTGCGGCCTGCGCTGGTCACGGTCGCGGCCCCCAAGTAAGGCTTTGTTATTTGTGGGAGCGCGCCCCTGCGCGCGAAGATATTCGGCCGCAGGGGCGGCCTCCTAAAAGGCCTCTTGATTTTCAAAACACCTTCCTCATTTATTCATCAGTTTCAAATTTCCTCACGGAGCACACAACATGGGAAAAATCATCGGCATTGACCTGGGCACCACCAACTCGTGCGTTGCCATCATGGAAGGCAACACCACCAAGGTGATCGAGAACGCCGAAGGCGCGCGCACCACGCCCTCCATCATTGCTTACCAGGAAGACGGCGAGATCCTGGTCGGCGCCAGCGCCAAGCGCCAGGCCGTGACCAACCCCAAGAACACGTTGTATGCCGTCAAGCGCCTGATCGGCCGCAAGTTCACCGAAAAAGAAGTGCAAAAGGACATCGACCTGATGCCCTACACCATCTCGGCTGCCGACAACGGTGACGCCTGGGTGGAAGTGCGCGGCAACAAGATGGCCCCGCCGCAGATCAGCGCCGAAGTGCTGCGCAAGATGAAGAAGACCGCCGAGGACTACCTGGGCGAGCCGGTCACCGAGGCCGTCATCACGGTGCCCGCCTACTTCAACGACGCCCAGCGTCAGGCCACCAAGGACGCCGGCCGCATTGCGGGTCTGGACGTCAAGCGCATCATCAACGAGCCCACGGCTGCGGCCCTGGCCTTCGGCCTGGACAAGCAGGAAAAGGGCGACCGCAAGATCGCAGTGTATGACCTGGGTGGCGGCACGTTCGACGTGTCCATCATCGAGATCGCCGACGTGGACGGCGAAAAGCAGTTCGAAGTGCTGTCCACCAACGGCGACACATTCCTGGGCGGCGAAGACTTCGACCAGCGCATCATCGACTACATCATCGAAGAGTTCAAAAAGGAATCGGGCGTCAACCTCAAGCAGGACGTGCTGGCCCTGCAGCGCCTGAAAGAGGCCGCCGAAAAAGCCAAGATCGAGCTGTCTTCGTCTTCGGCCACCGACGTCAACCTGCCCTACATCACCGCTGACGCCACCGGTCCCAAGCACCTGAACGTCAAACTCACCCGCGCCAAGTTCGAGTCGCTGGTGGAAGACCTGATCGAGCGCTCGATCGCGCCCTGCCGCATCGCCATCAAGGACGCCGGCATCAGCGTGTCCGACATCGACGACGTGATCCTGGTCGGCGGCCAGACCCGCATGCCCAAGGTGCAGGACAAGGTCAAGGAGTTCTTCGGCAAGGAGCCCCGCAAGGACGTCAACCCTGACGAAGCCGTGGCCGTGGGCGCCGCCATCCAGGGCCAGGTGCTCTCGGGCGACCGCAAGGACGTGCTGCTGCTGGACGTGACCCCCCTGTCCCTGGGCATCGAGACCCTGGGCGGTGTCATGACCAAGATGATCACCAAGAACACCACCATCCCGACCAAGTTCGCCCAGACCTTCTCGACCGCCGACGACAACCAGCCGGCCGTGACGATCAAGGTGTTCCAGGGCGAGCGCGAGATGGCCAGCGGCAACAAGCTGCTGGGCGAGTTCAACCTCGAAGGCATCCCGCCCGCACCGCGTGGCACGCCGCAGATCGAAGTGTCGTTTGACATCGACGCCAACGGCATCCTGCACGTGGGCGCCAAGGACAAGGGCACCGGCAAGGAAAACAAGATCACGATCAAGGCCAACTCCGGCCTGTCGGAAGCCGAGATCCAGCAAATGGTCAAGGACGCCGAACTGAACGCGGCCGAAGACAAGAAGAAGCTTGAACTCGTGCAGGCCCGTAACCAGGGCGAAGCGCTGGTGCACTCCACCCGCAAGAGCCTGACCGAGTACGGCGACAAGCTCGATGCCGGCGAGAAAGACGCCATCGAAGCGGCCGCCAAGACGCTGGAAGAAGCCCTCAAGGGCGACGACAAGGCCGACATCGAAGCCAAGACCGAAGCCCTGATGACCGCCAGCCAGAAGCTCGGCGAGAAGATGTACGCCGACATGCAGGCCCAGCAGGCGGCTGGCGCTGCAGGTGCCACAGGTGGCGAGCAGGCCAAGCCCGCTGACGACAACGTGGTCGACGCCGAAGTCAAGGAAGTCAAGAAAGGCTGAAGTTCCCGGTGACGCTGTGGGAGCGCGCCCCTGCGCGCGAAAGCATTCGGCCGCAGGGGCGGCCTCCCACAGCACAAGAACAACGTCCTGGGCCCGGCTCGGGACGTTTTTTTGCATGAAGCGGCCTGAAGAAGGCCAAGGTCAAAAGTCATGGCGACGAAACGCGATTTTTACGAAGTGCTGGGCGTACCCAAGAACGCTTCGGACGAGGACATCAAGAAGGCTTATCGCAAGCTGGCGATGAAGTACCACCCTGACCGCAACCAGGGCGATGCGGCCAAGGAAGCCGAGACCAAGTTCAAGGAGGTCAAGGAAGCCTACGAGATGCTCTCGGACAGCGGTAAGCGCGCAGCCTACGACCAATACGGCCATGCGGGCGTAGACCCCAACATGCGCGGCCCCGGCGGCGCAGAAGGCTTTGGTGGTTTCGGCGATGCCTTCGGCGACATCTTCGGCGATATCTTTGGCGGAGGCCGCCGAGGCGGCGGTGGCCGTCAGGTCTTCCGTGGCGCCGACCTCAGCTACGCGATGGAAATCACGCTCGAAGAAGCGGCCAACGGCAAGGACGCGCAACTGCGTATTCCCAGCTGGGAAGAGTGCGACACCTGCCACGGCACCGGCGCCAAGCCCGGCACCAGCGCCAAGACCTGCTCAACCTGCCATGGCTCGGGCACGGTGCAGATGCGCCAGGGCTTCTTCAGCGTGCAGCAGACCTGCCCGCACTGCCGCGGCTCAGGCAAGATCATTCCCGACCCCTGTGGCACCTGCCACGGTCAGGGCAAGGTCAAAAAGCAGAAAACGCTGGAAGTCAAAATCCCGGCCGGTATCGACGACGGCATGCGCATCCGCTCCACCGGCAACGGCGAGCCCGGCACCAACGGCGGCCCGCCTGGCGACCTGTACATAGAGATCCGCATCAAGAAGCACGAGATCTTCGAGCGTGATGGCGACGACCTGCATTGCGCGGTGCCGATCAGCTTCACCAAGGCGGCACTCGGCGGAGAAATCGAAGTGCCCACGCTGGGCGGCAAGGCCGCCATCGATATCCCTGAAGGCACCCAGACCGGCAAGCAGTTCCGCCTGCGTGGCAAAGGCATCAAGGGTGTGCGCGGCAGCTACCCGGGCGACCTGTACTGCCACATCACGGTGGAAACACCGGTCAAACTCACCGAGCACCAGAAAAAGCTGCTCAAGGAGTTTGACGAGTCCCTGCGCAAGGGCGGCGCCAAGCACCAGCCCGGCGAGGAAAGCTGGACCGACAAGCTCAAGGGATTCTTTGGCGCTTGATACGCTTGATACAACTGAAAAAGCCACCCACCGGGTGGCTTTTTCAGTTCAGGGCGTCGGAAAGGCCGGTATCGAACGCGCCCGCAGATCTGGCGGGTGCGATCCCCGCTTCACGGCACATGACAATGAGCTGGGCCAGTGAACCGACATGCATCTTGTCAAGAATGTGGGCCCGGTACTTTTTGATGTTGTCTGCCGTGACCCCCACGAGCTCGGCAATGTCCTTGTTCGTGTGCCCGTCCAGCATCAGCAGCATGAATTCCCGCTCTCTCGGCGTGAGCGCCTGCATGCGCTGAACCACCAGGCGCGATTTGCGCATGTGCTCTTCGCGCTGTCGGTCCTTGTCGATGGCCTGGTCAATCGCCTGCAACAGGGCTTCCACTGGAAACGGCTTCCACAGGAATTCGACCGCTCCGCCCCGAAAGCTGTCGATGATTTCTTCGTTCCGGCTCTCGCCGCTGATGAAAATGATGGGGGTTCCACGACCTGCGGCGTTGAGTCTTTTTTGCAGTTCCACGCCGCTCAGACCTGGCAGACGCATGTCCAACAGCAATGCGGCCGGGGTGATTTCAATGGAACGCTCGAGGAACTCCTCGGCACTGGCATAGCTGCTGACCGAGTAGCCGTAGCGCTGCAGCAGCGCACTGAGGTGGACCCGGATCTCCGAGTTGTCGTCCACCATGTAAACATGTCCGTTGGATTCGCTCATGGCTTCAAGGTTACCCAGACCCACCGCATTGCTCAGCCCCCAATTAGGGGGTAATTTATGTCACTCTGCGCACATTTGTCTGCATTTTCTTGATTTTCGGGGTTTGGAGAGGCACGGTTCACCCCGCTAACATGCATTCATGAGCGTCACCATCTCCTTTCTTGGCGGAGCCGATACCGTTACAGGCTCCAAATACCTGATCGAGCACAACCACCGCCGCTTGCTGGTCGATTGCGGACTCTTTCAGGGCTACAAGCAACTGCGTCTGCGCAACTGGGCGCCCCTGCCTGTGGTGCCAGCCCAGCTCGATGCCGTGGTGCTCACCCACGCACACCTCGACCACAGCGGCTATATCCCCCTGCTGGTCCGAGAAGGGTTTGATCGCACCATCCATGCGACCCCTGGCACGCTGGACCTGTGCAAGGTGCTGCTGCCCGACAGCGGCCACATCCAGGAAGAGGACGCCGCATTTGCCAACCGGCACGGCTTTTCCAAACATGCCCCGGCGCTGCCTCTCTACACCCGGCAGGATGCCATCGACAGTTTGGGCACTTTCCACACCGAGCCGTATGGTGCTTGGTTTGAACCCATCCGTGGCTGGAGGGCCCGTTTCCAGAATGCCGGCCACATCCTCGGGGCAGCCAGCCTGCTGCTGGAAGTCGGTGGCCGCCGCATCCTCTTCTCCGGCGATCTCGGGCGCACCGACGACCCGCTGATGAACCCACCGGAACCACCACCGCAGGCCGACACCGTGCTGATCGAATCAACTTACGGCAACCGCCAGCACCCCCCAGGCAAGCTGTTTGGCGAATTGGGACCACTGCTGCAAAAACTGGCCAAACGGGGTGGTGTTGCCGTGGTTCCGGTTTTTGCCGTGGGGCGGGCACAGGCCGTGCTGCACACCATTGCCCAGCTCAAGGCCGCCGGCGAGCTGCCTCGCAGCTTGCCGATCTTCCTGGACAGCCCGATGGCCATCCACACCACGGCCCTGTTTGAAAAGCACATGGGCGAACACCGCCTGAGCCTGCCCGAAGTGCACGCCATGGACCGCGTGGCCACCATGCTGGAATCGCCCGAGCAGAGCAAGTCACTGGCGACCCGCCATGGCCCGATGGTGATTTTGGCGGCCAGTGGCATGGCCACGGGTGGGCGAGTGCTGCACCACCTGACCCAATACGCGGGCGACCACCGCAACATGATCATCCTGACCGGCTTCCAGGCCCCCGGCACACGAGGGGAGCGCCTCGCCAGCGGGCAGTCATCAATCCGCATCCATGGCCAGGATGTTCCTGTTCGGGCCGAAGTGGTACAGATCGAGTCGGCTTCGGCCCATGCCGACGGGAACCAGCTCTTGTCGTGGCTGCACAGGATGCCCACCGCTCCAGGGCAGGTGTATGTCGTGCACGGTGAACGCGAAGCTTCTGACATGCTGCGCCAGCGCATTGAGCACGACATCAAGTGGCGGGCCGTGGTGCCCGAACACGGCTCGGTCTGGCCTGCCTGACCTGTCTGGACGAAGGTTTTGCGATCCGCGGTCCGGACTGCGGGGGCGCACTGAGGGACAATCCGGGGTGTGATGAAAACCGTTTTCCAGAACACGACCGCCGCCCGCCACCCTCTGTTCCTGACGCTGCTGGCGAGCCTCTGGCTGGTCACACTGCCCAACATCCCCCTGTGGCGGCAACTGGCCCAGTTGCCCGAGGTCAGTGGTCTGCGTGGCGGGCTGTTTGGACTGGGGCTGGCGCTGGGCATCGCGGGACTGACGCACGCCCTGCTGTCGCTGCTCAACTGGCGCTGGCTGCTCAAGCCGGTGCTCACACTGTTCCTGATGAGCGCGGCCAGCGGTGCCTATTTCATGTGGAGTTACGGCATCGTCATTGACGCCACCATGATCGTCAACGTGGCGCAAACCGATCCGCGCGAGGCGGCCGACCTGCTCAACTGGCGACTGCTGCTGAGCCTGGGGGTGCTGGGGGTGCTGCCGGTGTGGTGGCTGTGGCGCCAGCCGGTTCGTCAGGTCGGCTTACTGCGCCGCGCGGGTGGCAATGCGCTGTCGTTCATCGCCTCCATCGCGGTGCTGGCGCTCAGTCTGCTGCTGATCTACCAGGATTTCGCCTCGGTCATGCGCAACCACACCCAACTGCGCTACCTGATCAACCCGCTCAACAGCTTTTACGCCGTGGGTCGGGTGGTGGCCCAGCCACTGGAGAGGGACAACGGGCAAGTGACCCCCATCGGACAAGATGCGCGCCTGACGCTGCCTGCAGGCACGCCACCAGCCACACTGATCGTGGTGGTCGGTGAAACGGCCCGCGCGGGCAATTTCGGCATCAACGGCTACGAACGCAACACCACACCTCGGCTGGCCGGCGAAGACATCGTCAGCATGCGCAACGCCTGGGCCTGCGGCACGAGCACTGCGGCTTCGCTGCCCTGCATGTTCTCGCACCTGGGCAAGGACGGCCACGAAAAGCGCAGCAGTAACTTCGAGTCGTTGGTGGACGTGCTGCAGCGCGCAGGACTTGCCGTGCTCTGGATTGACAACCAGTCGGGCTGCAAGGGCGTGTGTGCACGGGTGCCCAACGTCAATACCGCGGCGCTGAAAGTTTCGCCGCACTGCGACGGTGGCGAGTGCCATGACGAGGTGATGCTGCACCAGCTCGACCAGCGCATCGCCGAATTGCCCGCAGAACGCCGAGCCAGGGGCGTGGTGGTGTTCATGCACCAGATGGGCAGCCATGGTCCCGCATACCACAAACGTGTGCCCCAGGCTTTCAAACGCTTTACGCCTGAATGTGCCAGCAATGCCCTGCAGCAATGCGAGCGCCAGCAAGTTGTCAATGCCTACGACAACACGATTGCCTACACCGACCATTTCCTGGCTGAAACCATTGGCTGGCTGAAAAAGCAAAAAGGGGCTGGTGCCATGGTTTATGTGGCGGACCATGGCGAATCCTTGGGCGAAAACAACCTCTACTTGCATGGCTTGCCCTACGCCATCGCGCCGGATGTGCAAAAGCGTGTACCCTGGATCACCTGGACTTCGCCGGCTTTCGATCAACAACGCGGCTTGCGCAAGTCCTGCTTGCAGGACAAAAAAACCTCGCCGATCAGCCATGACCACTATTTCCACTCTGTGCTGGGCATCACCGGGGTGCGCTCGGTCGAATACCGCCCAGAGCTCGACGTCTACGGCAGCTGCATGACGCCTTGAGGCTTCGCACGCGCCCCTGCAAGCGCAGCTTGCAGGGGCGCGTGCGGCCAGTGGCCTTACCGGGCGAAGAAGCGCTGCTGTGACAACGGCAAATCCTGTGGAGGAGACCGTCTTGACCGCTGAAACCTCACATGAACCGGTCGAGCAGCTTGCGCGAGTGCTTGTCCAGCGCCAGGGGATCGCGGATCAGGTACTGCACTCCATCGACATCACTCACGATCAGGGTCTTGCCCGTCAGGCGTCGGATGTCTTCCTCTCCCTTGAGCATGAAGCGGGCTTCACCGCGATCGGTGTCCACCGTCCAGACGCTGGGTGTGACCAGACTGCTGACAGCCTTCAGGCGCTGGATCTCGGGCAGGAACTCGCGTTCGGCAATCGCCGCGCGCAGCTGCTCCTGCAGGCGCTGAGTCACCTGGTCGAGCCGGTCGAACCAGGCCAGCTCGTGGCCCTCGGCGTCCATGATGCCCACGCCCTGTTCGGGCGCGGTCACGGGGTAAGCACGCACCACGATGACCTGTTCGTGGCGCACGCCATGGGCATCGGTCCAGACCCAGCGGCCCATCGGGTTGCGTTCGAGCGAACTCATGCCTTCACCTCTTCCTGAACCACACCACCGAGCACCGCACCTTCTGCCTCGGCCTGACGCTGTTGGGCCTGGTACAGGCGCCAGTAGGCGGCTTCGAGCGCCATGAGCTGGTCGTGGTTGCCCTCTTCGACCACCACACCCTTGTCCATGACCACCAGCCGGTCGGCCTTGCGCAGGGTAGACAGGCGGTGCGCAATGGCAATCGTCGTGCGCCCGCGCACCAGGTTGTCCAGCGCTTTCTGGATTTCCTTTTCGGTCTCGGTGTCCACCGCCGAAGTGGCTTCGTCCAGGATCAGGATGCGCGGGTTGATGAGCAGCGCTCGCGCGATGCTGATGCGCTGGCGCTCGCCACCCGACAGGCCCTGACCGCGCTCGCCCACCAGCGAGTCATAGCCCTGCGGCATGCGCAGGATGAACTCGTGCGCGTGCGCAGCGCGGGCGGCAGCAATGATTTCCTCGCGCGTGGCGTCGGGCTTGCCGTAGGCGATGTTGTCGGCGATGGTGCCGAAAAAGAGGAAAGGCTCCTGCAGCACCAGACCGATCTGACGGCGGAAGTCGGCGATGCGCAGCTGGCGAATGTCCACGCCGTCGAGCTCGATCACGCCCTCGGAGACGTCATAGAAGCGGCAGATCAGGTTGACCAGCGTGCTCTTGCCCGAGCCGCTGTGGCCGACCAGACCGATCATCTCGCCCGGCGCGATCTCCAGGTCGAGGTTACGGATGACCGCGCGGTTGCCATAACGGAAACCCGCCTCGCGCACCGTGATGCGCCCGGTCACCCGCGCGGGCAGGGCCACCGGCTGCGTCGGCTCGGGCACGCTGGAGACATGGTCCAGGATATCAAAGATGCGCTTGGCACCCGAAGCCGCCTTTTGCGTGTGCGAGACGATGCGGCTCATCGAATCGAGGCGCGTGTAGAAACGCCCGATGTAGGCCAGAAAGGCGGTGAGTACACCGACCGTGATGCGGTCATGCGCCACCAGCCAGATGCCGAATCCCCAAACCACCAGCAGGCCGACTTCGGTCATGAGCGCCACCGTCGGTGCGAACAGCGACCAGACGCGGTTGAGGCGGTCATTGACCTGGAGGTTGTGGCGGTTGGCGTCCTTGAAGCGCTGGGCTTCGCGGTCTTCCTGGGCAAAGGCCTTGACCACGCGGATGCCCGGAATCGTGTCGGCCAGCACGTTGGTGACTTCGGCCCAGACCCGATCGATCTTCTCGAAGCCCGTGCGCAGGCGGTCGCGCACCACATGGATCAGCCAGCCGATGAAGGGCAAAGGCAGCAATGTGATGACAGCCAAGGTGGGGTTGATGGTGAACAAAATGACCGCGGTCATCACGATCATCAACACGTCGGTGGCAAAGTCGAGCAGGTGAAGGGACAGGAACACGTTGATGCGGTCGGTCTCATTGCCGATGCGCGCGATCAGATCGCCGGTTCGGCGCCCGCCAAAGTATTCGAGCGACAGGCTCAGCAGATGCTGGTAGGTGGTGGTGCGAAGGTCGGCACCAATGCGCTCGGACACCAGCGCCAGGATGTAGGTCTTGGCCCAGCCCAGCGCCCAGGCCAGCAATGCTGCAGCGAACAGGCCACCAAGATACAAGGCCACCAGCGAGGCGTCGATGGGCTTGCCGTTCTGATACGGGATGAGCACCTCGTCCATCAGCGGCATCGTCATGTAGGGCGGCACCAGCGTGGCCGCCGTGGACGCCAGCGTGAGCGCAAAACCCAACAGCAGCTGGTTGCGGTAAGGCCGGCCAAAGCGCCAGAGTTTGAGCAGGGTCCAGGTCGAAGGCGGGGCCAGATCTTCACGGCCACAACGGGTGCATTCGTCTGCCCCCTCTTCCAGCGGTGCCTGGCACACCGGACAGACTGCCTCGGACAGCGCCGCCTGAAGCGGGCGGCCTTCACCGCTGAGTTGAGCTGCGCGACGTTCGAGCTGGGCGACCATGCGCGAAGCGCTGGCCTGCAGGCCCAGGGTGAAACGCCAGACCGCCTGCCGGTGCCCCTGACTCACCAACTCCAGGCTGCCCACGCCCGCATGGTCACTGAGCAAAAGACGGGAATCGGGCTGCAGGTCCCAGATTTGCCAGTTTTTTTGCCCCTCTGCCCGGGCCAAAAGGCGCCGATCGGTCAAAATAAGCGCAGATTTGTGAAACTTCAGTGACCCATCCAGGTCAACTTCCAGAAAGGCTGTTGCGTTTTCATCAGGTTGAAAGAGTGATTGAACCTCCGAAAGCCTCGCATCCGGGATCACCGGGCGCTGTGCGGAAGGTGTTGTAGGGGTCATGCAATTCAACCTGAACAAAGGTCAGCCATTGTATCGCTCCACCCCATTTTCATGAGCCACAAAGACATCCAAATCCTGCGCATGACGCACCTGCGCGGACCGAGCATCTGGACCTATGTCCCCGTCATCGAAGCGCTGGTGGACATTGGCGAACTGGAAGACTTCCCCTCCAACACCTTGCCTGGATTCAACGAGCGGCTCTCGGCCTGGTTGCCGGGCCTGATCGAGCACCGCTGCAGCCCGGGTGTACGCGGCGGTTTTCTGCAACGACTGGAAACCGGCACCTGGCCGGGTCACATCCTGGAACACGTGGCGCTTGAATTGCTGACGCTGGCGGGCATCCCTGATGGTTACGGCCGCGCCCGCGAGGCCGGCCCACGTGGTGTCTACAAGGTCATCATCAGCGCCCCCCATCCCGAAGTCGGTCGCCAGGCGCTGCTCACGGCCCGTGAGCTGGTCATGGCCGCCATCGAAGACCGTCCGTTCGATGTGGCCCAGGCCGCCGAAGACCTGACCGATCTGGTCGACAGCCGCCTGGTTGGCCCCAGCACGCGCGCCATCGTGCAAGCGGCATGGGACAACCGCCGCATCCCGCACATCCGCCTCAACAACGGCAATCTGGTGCAACTCGGGCAAGGCGCTGCCCAGCGCCGCATCTGGACCGCTGAAACCGACCGCACCAGCGCGATTGCCGAAGGCATTTCCAAAGACAAGGACATGACCAAGCGCCTGCTGGCCACCTGCGGTATCCCGGTGCCTGAAGGCCAGATCGTGGAAAGCCCCGAGCAGGCCTGGGAAGCTGCCCAGGACATCGGGGTCCCGGTTTGCGTCAAACCCGGTGATGGCAACCGCGCCCGCGGCGTTTCGCTGGACCTGCGGGAAAAAGCCGACATCGAGGCCGCCTACGCGATTGCACTGGAACAAGGCAACGAAGTCATTGTCGAGAAATTCATCCAGGGCCTGGAGCACCGCCTGCTGGTGGTGGGCGACCGCCTGGTGGCTGCCAGCCGCGGCGAAACCGCCAGCGTGACCGGTGACGGCCAGCACACCGTGCGTGAACTGGTCAACCTGCAGATCAACTCCGACCCCCGTCGTGGCAGTGATGGCAGTCTGCCGCTGGAAACCGTGCGTCTGCGCCAGGGCAGCCCCGAGGTGCTCGAGCTCAAGCGCCAGGGTCTGACACCCGACAGCGTGCCTGAAGCGGGCCGCACCGTGCTGGTCAAGCGCACCGGCAACATGACCACCGACATCACCGACATCGTGCACCCGGATGTGGCTGAGCAAGCCATTTTGGCCGCCAAAATCGTCGGTCTGGACATTGCCGGCGTGGACGTGGTCACGCCCGACATCACCCAGCCGCTGCACAAGGTGGGCGGTGTGGTGGTCGAGGTCAATGCCGGCCCCAGCCTGCTGATGCACCTCAACCCGGCCGAAGGCAAAGCGCGTGACGTGGGCAAAGCGATTGCCGACCACCTCTTCCCGGGCAGTGACAACGGCCGCATCCCTCTGGTCGGCTTCATGGGCGACAGTGACACCACCCGCACCGCCAAGCTCACAGCCTGGCTGCTGCACCTGCAAGGCTGGACCACCGGCCTGTCCTGTGCCGACGGCCTGTATCTGAACCAACGCTGCCTGCAGACGCAAGGCGGCATGGACTTCGACAACGCCGAACGCCTGCTGGTCAACCGCGCGGTGCAGGCCGCCGTGTTTGAAACCGATGCCCTGCACCTGCTGACAGAAGGGCTGCCCTACGACCGCTGCCAGGTCGGCGTGGTCACCAGCATGCCGACTGCTGCCGGACTGCCGCCCGAGCTGTATGCCGGCGAAGACGACCGCATGCCGGGCCACATCCGAACCCAGATTGATGTGGTGCTGCCCACCGGCACTGCAGTGCTGAATGCCGAAAACGAACAGGTGGCCGAGCTGGCACAGTACAGCGACGGTGGTGTGATCTTCTACGCCAGCAGCGAACACCATGCCCGCATCTGCGCGCACCGAGCCGAGGGCAAACGTGTGGCGTTCTGGCGCGAGGGCCTGCTCATCCTGGCCGAGGGCCAGCACGAGACCGAGGTGCTTTCCGCCGTGCGCCCGGCGGTGGCCAAGCTGCTCAAGGACGGTCGCCTCGACACCGTCAACATCCTGGTGGCGGCCTGCGTGGCCTGGGCGCTCGACATCCCGGCCGAACTGATCCGCGCTGGCGTGAAGAGCTACGGCCAAAACCCCACTTCTTTCTGATTCGAACGACAGGAACCCCGGTTCATGCAAGTGTCCAGAATTCGTGCCCTGCGCGGCCCCAACCTGTGGAGCCGCCACACGGCCATCGAAGCGATCATCAGCTGCCCCGAATCCGAACGGGTGCTGGCCTCTGCGGTCGAGCAACAACTGCGTCGCACCTTCCCTGCCGTCGGCCCGATTGACGCTGGTCGCGGCCAGCAGGCCGGCATGGCGCACGCCCTCGAAAAAGTCACGCTGGCCCTGCAGGCCCAGGCCGGCTGCCCGGTCACTTTCAGCCGCACCACGCCCACCGAAGAAGCCGGCACCTACCAGGTGGTGGTCGAATACACCGAAGAAGAGGTTGGCCGCCTTGCGCTGGACCTGGCTGAGAAACTCTGTCAGGCCGTACTGGCCGGTCAAGGCTTCGATGTGGAAGGCGCCATTGCCCAGCTGCACGAACTCGACGAAGACGTGCGCCTGGGCCCCTCGACGGGTTGCATCGTCGATGCGGCTGTGGCGCGCGGCATTCCGTACCGTCGCCTCACACAGGGCAGCATGGTGCAGTTCGGCTGGGGTGCCAAGCAGCGGCGCATCCAGGCCGCGGAAGTCGACACCACCAGCGCGATTGCCGAATCGATTGCCCAGGACAAGGACCTCACCAAACAGCTGCTGCACGCTGCTGGCGTGCCCGTGCCGCTGGGACGACCCGCCGATTCACCCGAGGAGGCCTGGGCAATTGCCCAAGAAATCGGTCTGCCGGTCGTGGTCAAACCCCAGGACGGCAACCAGGGCAAGGGTGTCACGGTCAACATCACCGACCGGGATGCATTCCAGGCGGCGTACGAGACGGCCGAGCGCCACGGCACCGTGATGGTCGAGAAATTCCTGCCCGGCCACGACTACCGCCTGCTGGTGGTGGGTCACAAACTCGTGGCGGCCGCACGGCGTGAGCCGCCGCTGGTGGTGGGTGACGGCGTGCATACCGTGCGCCAGCTGGTCGATCAGGTCAACGCCGATCCGCGCCGTGGCGAAGGCCATGCCACATCACTGACCAAGATCCGCTTCGATGACATCGCCATCGGGCGCCTGCAGGCGCAGGGTCTAGAGCCTGACTCCGTACCCGAAAAAGGCCGTCGCGTCATCCTTCGCAATAACGCCAACCTGTCCACGGGGGGCACTGCCACCGATGTGACCGACGATGTCCACCCCGAGGTCGCCGCACGCGCCGTAGCGGCCGCGCGCATGGTGGGTCTGGACATCTGCGGTGTGGATGTGGTCTGCGAATCGGTACTGCGCCCGCTCGAAGAACAAAGCGGTGGCATCGTCGAGGTGAACGCGGCGCCAGGTTTGCGCATGCACCTCAATCCGTCCTACGGCAAAGGCCGTGACGTGGGGCAAGCCGTCATCGACCTGATGTTCCCCAACGGCGAAAACGGCCGCGTCCCGGTCATTGCCGTGACAGGTACCAACGGCAAAACCACCACTGTGCGCCTGACCGCCCACCTGCTGCGTGCGCAAGGCCTGCGCGTGGGCATGACCAACACCGATGGTGTGTACGTCAACGGCCGTCAGACCGACAGCGGTGACTGCAGCGGCCCGCGCAGCGCGCGCAACGTGCTGATGCATCCCGAGGTGGACGCCGCGGTGTTCGAAACCGCTCGTGGCGGCCTGCTGCGCGAAGGTCTGGCTTTCGACCGCTGTAAGGTGGCCATCGTGACCAACTTGGGCGGCGGTGACCACCTGGGTCTGAACTACATCACCACGCTCGAAGACCTGTCGGTGCTCAAGCGCGTGATCGTGCTCAACGTCGAGCCCGACGGCATGGCCGTGCTCAACGCCGCCGACCCTGCAGTGGCTGCCATGGCACCGCACTGTCCGGGCGATGTGACCTTCTTCGCCCTCGACGCGAACCAGCCCGTCCTGGCCACGCACCGGGCTCAAGGCCGTCGCGTGGTGTATGTGGACAACGGACAGATCGTGGCCCAAAAGGGCAAGCACAGCTTCCGCATTCCTTTGTCGCAGGTGCCGCTCACACGCAATGGGCAGATCGGCTTTCAGACCGAAAACGTGCTGGCCGCGGTGGGCGCTGCCTGGGCGGTGGATGTGCCATGGGACGCGATTGCCCATGGCCTGTCCACTTTCATCAGCGATGTGCAAGGTGTACCGGGCCGCTTCAACGTGTTCGACTACAAAGGCGCCACGCTGATCGCCGACTACGGCCACAACCCCGACGCCATCCAGGCCCTGGTCCATGCGGTGGACAACATGCCTGCCAGCAAGCGCATGGTGGTCATCAGTGGTGCAGGCGACCGCCGCGATGAAGACATCCGCGACCAGACCCGCATTCTGGGCGCGGCCTTCGACGATGTGGTGCTCTACCAGGACGCTTGTCAGCGCGGTCGCGCCGATGGTGAAGTCGTGACCCTGCTGCGTGAGGGCCTCGAAGGTGCTGCACGCACCCGGCACATCGAAACCATCCAGGGCGAGTTCAACGCCATCGACGCCGCGTTGGCACGGTTGTCGACCGGCGATCTGTGCCTGATCCTGATCGATCAGGTCGAAGAGGCCCTGGCCTATATCAATGAAAAAGTGCGTCAAGCCTGAGCGGCCTCGCCCGCCCAGTTCATGGCCATCCCTGCGCTGGTCATGAACACCCCCAGCCAGAAAAGCCAGTGACGCAGGTCCTGGCTTTTTTGTTCTGTCCAGCGATACAGCCATGCACCGGCCACCACCGACAGGCCCAGCGCCAACGCCATGCCGGCGGCGTTCCAAGCCACCGACTGCGGCCACCGCTGGCTGATCCAGGCGCTGACAGCCAGACTCACGGCGTAGTGGATGACGAATACCGAGTAGGAAATGCGTGCCAGCCGGCTGATCGCGCCTTGCCACCAACCATGCACCACAGAGGGCTGTAGCCACGCCTGGGGCGCCGCTGCCAGCAACATGGCTACCGCCCACGCGGTGGCGATGCGCCAGCGGGGGTCAACCCACAGAGCCAGCAAGCCCAGGCCCAGCAAAACCGCCCAGCCCTTGGGCGGTATACGGCTCTGGCGAGCACGCCAGGCCAACCATCCCATGCCGTAAGAGCCGAAGAAATACACCCCGTAGAGGTCCAGGTCGGTGTTGAGGTTCCAGCGCACCAGGGACACCACCGTCAACCCCACAATGAGCTGCAGCCGCAGCGGCTCAAGACGCCAGCCCGGCTGCCAGCGCCCCCATAGCCCGACACCCCACAGCACCAGCAAAGCCATCAAGTACAACTGGAAGTCGATCGCCACGTACCAAACACCGGCGGACAAGGCCTCCATGTCCAGCACATGCTGCAGGAAAAATACATGCGCCATCACCTGCCACCCGTCTGGCGTGCCTGACAGGGAAGGATGGTCAAAACCAGGCCGGATCCATTCGGTGACCAACACCGCCACACTCAAAGCCGCCAGCAAAGGCATGGCCAGCCGCAGGTAACGGCGCCCGGCCAGCGTCAGCAAGCGCCGCGCATCCACTTCAGGTCGACGGGCAAGCGCAGCAGCCGTCAGGTAACCGGAACAGACCAGAAAGAGCTGGACCGCCAGCCGTCCATGGTCGGTCAGCCAGTCGATCACCAGCGGCCACTGCTCGACCACCACATCGGACATGGGACCGTAAAAAGCCAGGTGATGGAGCACGATCAGAACGCACCCGATCGCCTTGAGCAGATCCAGCAAAAAAGAGCGCCCCTCAGGGCGCTCAGTCATGGAAGTGGTTAAACCCGTTTCCCGAACCGTCATCACGAACAGAGGCGCTTGCGGGCCTCCTGGTATTCCTTCTTCAACTGGGCAATCCGTTCGGCGGCAGACACCACGGAATTGATGGCACCGATGCCCTGCCCACAACCCCAGATGTCCTTCCAGGCTTTCTTGGCGTCACCCCCGAAGTTCATCTTGCTGGGGTCTGATTCTGGCAGATTCTCCGGGTCCAGCCCGGCCGCCCGGATCGAAGGCGCCAGATAGTTGCCATGCACACCGGTGAACAGGTTGCTGTAGACCACGTCGTCGGAGTTGCAATCCACGATGGCCTGCTTGTAGGCATCCATGGCACGCGCTTCATGGGTGGCGATGAAGGCCGAGCCGATGTAGGCAAAATCCGCCCCCATGGCCTGCGCGGCCAGAATGGCTCCCCCGGTGGCGATCGAGCCTGAGAGCGCGAGCGGGCCGTCGAACCACTGGCGGATTTCCTGGATCAGCGCAAACGGGCTCTTGGTGCCTGCATGACCGCCCGCACCCGCGGCCACGGCGATCAGGCCGTCTGCGCCCTTTTCGATCGCCTTGCGGGCGAACTTGTTGTTGATGATGTCGTGCAGCACCACACCACCATAGCTGTGCGCGGCCTGGTTGATTTCCTCACGCGCGCCCAGGCTCGTGATGATGACCGGCACCTTGTACTTCACGCACAGGGCCATGTCGTGTTCAAGCCGGTCGTTGCTCTTGTGCACGATCTGGTTGATGGCAAACGGGGCGGCTGGATTGTCCGGATTGGCCTTGTTGTGGGCCGCCAGGGTCTCGGTGATCTCGGCCAGCCACTCGTCGAGCTGCGAGGCAGGACGGGCGTTGAGCGCAGGCATGGAGCCGATCACACCGGCCTTGCACTGCTCGATCACCAGCTTGGGGTTGCTGATGATGAACAGCGGTGAAGCAATCACCGGAAAATTCTGAGCAGCCAGTACCGGGGGCAGTTTGGACATGGGGTCTCCTGTTTTGTGGCAGGCATTGTGGGCGACACGCTGACCTGCGTCAGTCGAAAGAGCGACAAGTGGTCTGATTCGGCCGCGGGGGCGACCTCCTGCGAAAAACGATGCTCCTTTGCAGGAGCGCGCCCCCGCGCGCGAAGGTCTTCATCCGCAGGGGCGCAGCGATCAGAAGGCTTCGAGCGGCAACGCCGTCACGCTGCCTGCGCCTTCGACGATGCCGTCACGGATGCCAGGCACCTTGGACAGGATGTGGTCGGCGTAGAAGCGTGCGGTGGTGACCTTGGCGGCCATGAAGGCGGCATCCTGCGCCTGGGCTTCGGGCATCAGCGCCACCAGCAGGGCACGACCCATCTGCCAGCCGGCCACCAGATTGCCTGCGAGCATCAGGTAGGGCACGCTGCCCGAGAAGGCCGCATTAGGATTGCTGCGGGTGTTGGCAGCGATGAAGTCCACCACGTCGATGAAGGCTTCACGCGCGGCCTTCAGGCGTTTGCCCATGGCCTGCGCATCGGCGTTCGAAGAAGCCAGCAACTCGGCTTCGGTCTTGGCGATCTGGGCGGCGATGCTCTTGGCGCCGGCACCGCCATCGCGGGCGGTCTTGCGGCCCACCAGGTCGTTGGCCTGGATGGCGGTCGTGCCTTCGTAGATGGTCAGGATCTTGGCATCGCGGTAGTACTGCGCGCAGCCGGTTTCCTCGATGAAACCCATGCCGCCATGGATCTGCACGCCCAGGCTGGCCACGTCGATGCTCATCTCGGTGCTGTAGCCCTTGACCAGCGGCACGAGGAATTCGTAGAAGGCCTGGTTGTCCTTGCGCACTTCGGCATCGGGATGGTTGTGGGCCGCGTCATAGGCAGCAGCGGCCACGGTGGCCATGGCGCGGCAGCCTTCGGTGTAGGCACGCATGGTCATGAGCATGCGGCGCACGTCCGGATGGTGAATGATCGGACCGGCCTTGGGCAGGCTGCCATCGACCGGGCGGCTCTGCACACGGTCACGCGCGTACTGCACGGCCTTCTGGTAGGCGCGCTCGGCGATCGAAATGCCCTGCACGCCCACGGCGTAACGGGCAGCGTTCATCATGATGAACATGTATTCGAGGCCACGGTTTTCCTCGCCGACCAGATAGCCGATGGCGCCACCATGGTCACCGTACTGCAACACGGCGGTGGGGCTGGCCTTGATGCCCATCTTGTGTTCGATGGAGACGCAATGCACATCGTTGCGATCGCCCAGCGAGCCATCGTCATTGACCATGAACTTGGGCACCACGAACAGGCTGATGCCTTTGACGCCTTCGGGTGCGCCCTGCACACGGGCGAGCACCAGATGGATGATGTTCTCGGCCATGTCGTGCTCACCGTAGGTAATGAAGATCTTGGTGCCGAACACCTTGTAGGTGCCGTCGGGCTGGGGCTCGGCGCGGGTGCGCACAGCCGCCAGATCGGAGCCGGCCTGCGGCTCGGTCAGGTTCATGGTACCGGTCCATTCGCCGGAGATCAGCTTCTCCAGGTACTTGGCCTTCATGTCATCGGAACCGGCAGTCAGCAGGGCTTCGATGGCGCCATCGGTCAGCATGGGGCACAGCGCGAAGCTCATGTTGGCCGAGTTCAGCATCTCGCCGCAGGCCGCACCAATGGTCTTGGGCAGGCCCTGGCCGCCGTAGTCGGCCGGGTGCTGCAGGCTCTGCCAGCCACCTTCGGTGAACTGCTTGTAGGCCTCTTTGAAGCCCGGCGTGGTCGTGACCTGGTTGCCATCGTGGTGCCAGGACGGATTCTTGTCACCCTCCCAGTTGAGGGGGGCGATGACTTCGGCGTTGAGCCTGGCGCACTCTTCGAGCACCGCCTGGGCGGTTTCGAGGCCGGCGTCTTCGAAGCCGGGAATCTGCGCGATCTGGTCAATACGCGCCAGATGCTCGATGTTGAACAGCATGTCCTTGAGGGGTGCGGTGTAGCTCATGAAAGTCTCCGGTAAGGGAAAGATCAGGTGCAAAAAAGGCCTCTGTGCGAGGCCTTTTTTGCGGGTTTCAGAAGATCACAGTGCGTTGGTCAGTTCAGGCACGGCAGCAAACAGATCGGCTTCGAGGCCGAAGTCGGCCACGGAGAAGATCGGCGCTTCGGGGTCCTTGTTGATCGCCACGATCACCTTGGAATCCTTCAT
>JACCDQ010673140.1_pt1 | contig 39769 bp, 81 predicted proteins | sample 7446031 | NCBI WGS metagenome assembly JACCDQ01 (sample SAMN15323442, study PRJNA562643) | freshwater metagenome | isolation source: river surface water | place: USA:Blue River Watershed | collected 2017-08-17 | reverse complement strand
CTTGCTGAATTTATTTTATCTTATTTTTCCGATTTGTTTTTTAAAATGGTAACTCTTCTGCTAATTCTGCTAACACTTTTAGAAACTCGGTTTTGTTTTTTAGTATATCCTTATTCAAATTTCGGAACGTCCCATAACTATCATTTAGTATACTATATCCATTCCCTTCTGCTACTCTACTCAATACCATTTTAAGTTCTACATCTGCGCCTATGAAATACTTTTTACTCACCATAAAATTGTAGGTAGTACTCATCACTTCGACACTATCTATATAAAACCGATGCCCTTTGTATTCCAATTCCGTACCGGCAAGCGATTCTACATTTTGAATAGTTAGAATTCTTTTACTTTCAAATTCTCTTTTTAATCTATCTAACAAAGTATCCACATTGCCTCCATTGATTCGTTTGGCCAATTGGGCATTTTGTAAACTCATTTGTCTTAAATAATCACTATCCATACTATCTATTTTTTAAATAAACTAATCATCCATCCAATTGGTGTCGAATTGAATATACTTAACCACACCTTTTGTTTTTCATTACGGAGTCTTTTTAATTTCTCTTGGTATTGAATAACTTCATATGCTTCATCTATTGATATCGGTCGTCCTCTGCGAACCATTTCCGATAGGGTTTCTAATCGTTCGTCTTTCATCGTTTATTTATTACTATGTTTTCTAATCCAATTATACATAAAATCTATATCCACACTTGCCGACGTGTTCGGACTACTATCAATAAAAATTTCCTTTTTCGACTCACCCCCAGCCCCCGCCCCTTTCGGTTCGTTTTCTAATGGTGCGTAATATTCTTTACAATGTTCACATTGCGTTTCACACTTACCATTATCTTCTATCTGACTTTGGCAATATCTAAAGTTTTTCATATGTCATTTCAAATACATCAGATTTGCATGGATAAAACTCACCTTTCACCCCTTTGATTATATAATCGTTTTTATCTAACATATACGATGTCCCTTCCAATGTTTTAATAAAGTAACCAACTGGTCCACCTTCATCGCCCCATCGGTTTTCTGATATTAAACTATCACCTATAAAATTCTTAACCTCGTCAGTCATATATCCTTTGTATTGGATTGCTTCTATTACTACGGGCTTCTTTGTATATTTTTGTACTATATTATTCATTACATTCAAATTCGTTTATTACTTTATAACTCCAACCCTCTTTGAAATTCCCACCACATAAATTGTTTTTTACAAATTGATATGCGTCGTGATGTGAACTAAATTCCGTTCTCACATCATAACAATCACCCATACCGCATATTTCATGTGTTTGGTATCGCCAATACTCAAATCCTAAAAATGTTTTTCTTTTTAAGATATAATAAACTTTCTGTCTTTCCTTGCCATACTCATCTCTATATATCCCCTCTTCGATTCTATATTTTTCTACCATATTAAAAATATATTTTTCTTATTGAATAAAATTGTAAATTTGATGTTGGAAGTCCGGCATTTAATAAATAAGTTTCTGCTTCATTCATTGTTTCAAATATCATTAACTGATTTGTATCTACCTTTTGTTGTCCTTCAGTCAATACTACTTCGTGTTCGGTATCTATAACTTCTACTTGCGGTAGGTTTGGATTATAGTTGTAACTTTGGCTGATTTGAATTGCGTGCTTCGTTCCTATTGTTTTTGCGTACAAATCCCTATCATTCACCCAATACATACTATCGTATAACCATTGATTCTTTGAACATTCATATATGCAATAATATCCTTTCATACTATTAAAAATTTGATGCTTTTATTTTCTTAACAATTGTTTTTTCCTTTGTTATGTATATTGTGTCCTTTACTATTCCTTTGTATTGATATTCTACAACGACGTGGTGCTCTCTTTTGATATTCCACAACTCCATTCGTATATCATGCAATTCATTAGCCATTCCGTACAAAAACGCAACTATGATTCCAAAAGCTATACATCCCAATACTACTAATAAATTTGTTTCTTGCTTGTCCATATTAATTTTTATTTACTTCCCAAATGTGCCATACAAATGGTCCATCTAATGTTGAATCAATGTATGTATGTGTTAAATAATCAAATTCAAACTCATGCCCCGTACCAATTATTTCAAAATTACGATAGCATGTTTGTTTTTGATTTGGGTCTACCAATACCCACATATACATAATACCATTTTGCATTCCAACTTTTAAAACTTGCGAATCAATTGGCAATTCAATTGTTCTTGAAAATCCATATTTGTAAATTACTTTCATATTATAGGGTTTGCATACAAATTATTATTTTTTCAGGCATATCTATTTCGTCCTTAGTTACCCACAAAGTTTTTCCGTTATATTCCATTATGTAGTGCCCACTATCAGTTTGCCTTCTATGTAATAAAATAGTTTCTGGTGAATTCATTCTATTGTTATTCAAATGAAATTCATAATACTTATTCTCTTCCAAAACGCCGGTCACTACTAATCTGTCATCGTATCTATGCCCTACTAAATTAGCTATATTTTTAATTATTAGTTTAGTCATATTTTCTTTTTGCCTTTCGGTTTTCAAATATTCATTCAATACCATTCTTGCCGTTTGCTCTGCTATATCGGTAATTTGCTGTGTGCTCAATATAGTAGGTTGTTGGTAAGTAAAACTATTCCCAATGGATGTTATACTTGCTAATCCTTGCGATAACGACGTAGTTGGTTTCGGCGGTATTGGTATATGTGGCATATTGTTTTGTTTAACTCATTATTAATTGCTCCATCATTGATATTAATCTTAATGGGTCGTTAATCCATGCTCTTTGAATTAATAACTCATTCCGACGTGGTTGCTTCATTGTTAGTTTATAATAGTCCTCACCTTTCACACTCTCGTCTCTGTTCCTATCCAAATCAAATACATATTCAACAGTGCCACCAACGATACCTTTAAATTCATATTTATTACCCAGCGCTCCAACCTCTTCTGCTGAATATAATTTTATTAATGAATTTTTTGTTTTAGATACTACTAATATTTTACTAAGATTCTTAATCGTTAGCCATTTTTCATTTATGTCCAATGATTCCAATAATGTTTTTGGTGAATTAGTTAGCTTAGCCATTTCAGTTAATAACGATTGGTAAGATATTGCTACATTGCCGTTTGGGTCATTAACTAATAACTGCTTCATAAATAATTCCAAGTCATCTTTTGTTTCCATACTATTTTGTAGTTTTAGGTTTTTTAGTAGGTTTATTGTTATTATCAGTTAGTCCAAAACTTTGTGCGATTCGATTAATATTTTCCGTTTCGTCTGGCAGTTTATTAATTTGTTTATACATACTTACTACTTCAAATATTGTTATTAATATAACTACTATTAATGCGATTGTTCCTATTGTTTCCATTTTATTATATATTAGGTGAATGACTCATTGAATGACTGATTGCGGTTGCTGCCATTGTTAATCGTATTTTCAATAACTCATCAACCAATTCCTCAAATATGATTCGAAAATTTGAAACGGTTGGTATCATATCTTTACTAACTTCCCTACGTGTACTAAACATTTCCTCATCCCATAGCATAATGTGAAACATATTATCATTAGCTGCTTTCCATTTATGACCGGGCACTAATACATTTAATTCCCATTTTGGCTTTTGTGGTAAATTTAAATCAATTACATCTGCCATATATTTTGTTTCATATGCATTATGTATCGGATTAACTATACACATTCCTTTATAGGTAAAGCCACTTATTTTTTCCCAACCTTTAATTTTCATATTGCAAAGATACTACTTTTATTTTAATTCACCAAATTATTTATGGTCAATTACTATCATATTCTTTTTACGAGCCAGCTCTTCCTCAATTACACGCTTCTTATTAGTTAATTGATTAATTTTAAATGAGCGACCCATTTTACCAATCCAATTTTGCGGTTTAAACTCAGTCCACTTTTTTAGTTCTGCGTTTGTTTGTCTTAATTCCTTTTTTAATGCCATGGTAGTTTTTTTGTATTGTGAAATAATAATTCCATTTCAACCAGCTTATTGCTATACCAAATGCCGGCGTTAATACTCCTGTTTCTAAAAAATGATATTTACTATACCATACTTTTAAAAATGGTAATATGTTTATTACCTGTTTGTTTTTGTTCAAAGTGTTATTTGCTACGAACCAATTTTTATTTGCCATCTTTTAATGTTTTTGCATGTTCATCTAATTGTTTAATTTTATCCCAATACATTTGTCTAACCAACATGCCAAGCTCTTCGTTGTTTGGGGTATTTAATATAAGTTCATTTGAAATCAGTAATTGCTTTCTAGCTTCCTCATTCAATTGTTTCATTTGTTTTTTATATAAACTTGCTTCAGTTATCATTATAATTTAAATGCGTTTAATGTATGTTCAAATGGATTACCTTCAATTCCTTTCACCAAATCTAACATCATTTGTGCTAATTCTCTAACTTCCTTTTGTGCGTGTTCGCTATTCCTTAATCGTTGAAAGTGTACAAAGGACCTGAAATTAAACATAACATCCATGTCAATTTGTGAATTGAATGTTTTAAAGAATCGTGCACTTTCTTTTGCTCTTTTACGTCCTAATATCGGTGTCAACTCTTCTAAACATTTATGATACAAATGATTTGCATTTTCAGTAAATACTTCTAATCTACCTCGCCATTCAGTATCCCAATCTTCAGGAATATAATTTTTATCTTCTTTTAATTCTTTATATCGTGCACTTTCACCATTGATACTAACTCCAATTCTATGTTTCAGTAAATGTATGTGAGTAGCCTGTTCAACCGTTACTAAAAAATGAAACGAACTTTTTTCAAATGGCGTTTCATGTCCCTCACTTGCTAACATATTTAATAGTTTTGGTATACGGGCTTTTTTCTCATCCGTAATATCCCTACTCGTTGAAGTCCATGCCGATTGAGCATGTGTAATATCACTTCCGTAATATCCCAATAATTCTACTTTGTTATTCATATTTTATTTTTTATCTATTAATCTACCATACCCACGTATGGCAACTTTATATCTTGGTTCGTCTAAACTACTAATCTTTACACCTTCATATCGGTTTGCTGCGTGAATGAAATAAGTATTTCCGATATAAGTTCCACAATGCCATCCGCTTGGTGATTGTCTACTTCTAAAAAATACCAAATCACCAACTATTAAACTATCACGTTTTAATCGTTCCGTTTGCTCCCACTGCTTATATGCAACATTACCCAATTCTTTGTTATAAACATCTTTGTATAATCGTTTATTGAATTGTGAACAATCAATTCCACGTTCAGTATTTCCACCCAATTTATAAGGTTTACCTATCCAATGTAGCATAAACTTATTCAATAAAGTATCGGGTGTTAGAATGTCATCACTTATAGCTGGTTTTTTGAAATCAGTATACTTGTTAGTTTGTGAAAAACTCAATATTGGTAGTAATACTACTAATATTAGTATAAATTTAAACTTATTATGCAATACCATACGCAAACCTCGCTTCTCTTAATCGTTTCATAAATTCTTTTTTCTCAAAAGTATCCTCTTGCCAATATAATGATACTTTATGTTTTTTAGCCCATTGGTTAAATTTGTCTTTGTTAGTTTCTATTTTCTTAGCCATAACTTATTTAATTAAAATGTATTCCGAATGTTTATAATCAAATTTTTCTTTATAATCAGCTTTCCAATTGTTAATAATTTCTTCTGCCTGTGATTGATACTTAAATGGATATGCTCCAGCTCTCCACACTTTAAATGGTAAATAAAAATAGTTTGTTCTATACCATACTCTTTGCTGTGGTAAATAATATCGTTGTCCGTGTTCTACCCAAGTTTCAATACGATATTTTGGCTTAGAATATGATTGTAATGATATCACTCCCAATAGCATTACCAATAATATTTTTAATTTTTTCATAATCAAATATACAAAAAATATTCGATATTACCAAATAAAAAAGGGATAACTTTTTAGATTATCCCCTTTAGGTACGCATGGCATGCAAGTTTTTATGATTTCTTTTTATAGTTTCCTTTTTTTTGCTGCTCTTTGATTGTTTGTTTTGCCATTCTTTTACGATTAGCATCTTTTTGTTCTCTCCTAGTCATAGTGTTTATTTTTAAGTAAGTATCTAATATACAAAATTATTTCCATAATTCCAAATCCAAAGAATAAATATGCTAACCATAATGTACTCACTTCGAATTTTTCCGAACACATCCACATTGTATTAGCCAATAGCCACCATAGTATCATTTTATTTTCACGTTGAGCTTTTTCAGCGGTCATCATACACATCCATAATGATATGAATATTGCAGGTAGAGCTAATAATAAACTTACCATTGGTAACCCACACATCCACATAAAGTCTTTTAATAACCATAGTGGATAATGTAAATCCGATATTAATTTTTGTTTCTTAGTCATACCAATAAATATAAATCTATTTAAGTGGACGTATTTTTTCGGATAAAATGTGAGCTAAGTATTCGTGGCCACCTTTATTTAGATGCTCATCATTAAATTGTTCAATTGGACCTAAATCTGAAATTCTACGATTATCTGCAATAGCTTTTACATACATTGAATACGTGTCTCCAAATTTTACGAATTGATTCTTATCATAAAAACTTTTAGAAAATAAATCCATATCGGTATCATAACCAAATGAAATAAATTTTTTTCCATTTGCAAGTAACCAAGCTGATACCATATCAATTTGCTTTTCAGTTTCTAATAAAGCATTACGACGTGAATAAAAATTATGTAACCAATCTTGATAAAATTTGGTAATTGTTTTTTCTGATTCAGTCATATCATTTGTAACATCACGTCTACACATTGATATAAAACTATCATCCAATAAATCACTATACATTCCTAATCTATTGAAAAATGTATATTGAATTACAAATATAGACTCACAAAATCTATCTTGCTTTGCAGCAAGATAGATATCGTTGATAATATGTTGATTTGATTTACCACTAACCGCGTGGGATATATGCGGTAATTGAACACTATTTGTAATTAATTTTCTATAATTAACAAACTCATGGCCAGTAATGCTGGATTCCAATTCCGTAAATGAACATCCAAAAAATTGTAACTTATTTATCATTTAGATAATTTAATTACTCAGCTGGCGCCTCTTCTGTTGGTGGTTCTAATATTTCATGCTGCAATCCTGTTGGTATCATTCCATCTTCACCACATTCCCAAACGATTGGTAAGTTACCATGAATTTCTTTTTGAGCATCTTTATCTGATTGTAAAGCATCCCAATGAGAATATTTAGGCAATTCAGCTTCGGTTACATATTTTTTAGTAAATACACCTTCTTGTGCAAGTAAGATAGGAAATTGTCCTGCTGATACTTGCGCCATTTCAGCTTCACTTAATTCAATTTGATTGAAAACAGCAACATTTAAATTACCATTGTATACTACTTCTTCCATTTTTAATTATTTTAATTTGTTCTACTATAAATATTAAATATTTTCAGAAACCACTTCAGCTTCTTGAATTTGCTCACAATATAATAGTAACCCATCCTTTCTTAAAACTATATCACACTCCAATAATTCACGTAGTTGCTGTATTTTATCCGATTTAACCTTTTGTTCAGGATAAATTTCTACAATTAAATAAAGTTTATCGTTGTATCTTATAAATTCTTTCCGTTTCATTTCCACAATATTTGAACTCCTAATATACCAACTGCCAGTAATAAACAAATAAATGTTTTTAAACTAACAGGTTCCTTAAATAGTATCCAACTTAATATTACAAATACAATTATACCAATACCAAACCCTATAAGTCTGCTTGGCCATATTTCTCCGTTAAAATGTGTTACGAATGCTTCAACTGATTTTATATATAACCAACTAATAGGTACAGCTATACCTAACATAATCCAAGGATATTTATGATACCAATTGTATTTAATATTTCCCTGTAATTGTAGAAACGTGAGTATTTGTGCTATGAGTCCATAGACAAATCCAGCCAATAACCTATTCATTTTTTTTATTTTTAATTAATAATCTTCATCCTCAATATCAAACGAATCGCCTCTAGCATCATCTTCATAGATTTCATCTTCTATTAATGCTAATGATTCGTAGATATCATCTAATAACGGGTGGTAAGTACCATCTTTATCAATCTGTTTTAGATTGTCTTTTATTCCGTCTACTAGTTTTAATATCTCTTGCTTCATTTTTTTGGTTTTCAATAAGTATAAACAAATTTCTAATTTTCGCACATTGTTCATATTCTTCTATTGAAAGGAAATAATCCATTGCTTTATTCAAAGTCAATTCTACATTATCCTGTTTAATTATGAATACAATGTTATCTGATAGATTTGAAACTAATATAGCTTGAACGATTTCAAGTTTCTCATTGATTAATTTTTCGGAATATCTGACTAACTCCGAATATATAACATATCTATTATCTTTTAACCAACTACTTAATGATTGATTACCCAAATCTATATGTAATATGATAGGTTGCATTAGTATTGATAAAAGTTTTCATTGTATTCCATATCAAACGATTCCATGTAGTTTGGTATTAGAATTTCATCTGGTATATCCTTAATTAAAGAATATTGTACTAACATATCTATTTCATTTTTAGAAAATATGTTGGTATTTCTATAAGTTTCTGCTATATGTGCAGGTGAATAGAATCCACTTCTATGCCATCCCAAAGAATTTAAACTCCTATCATATCCGGTAAATGAAGCAAATTTATTACTCAAATCTTCACCCGGCCATTCAATTTTAAATGGAGTATTTCTACTTGCCATCCATTCATTATCAAAAAAAGATGAGTAAAATCCATCCTCAGCGCCACTACCAAATGTTTCTTTACATTCCGATATTCGTTTCATTACTTCTGTATTTCTTAATGAAAATCCTCCGTTATGTACAGAATGGCCACCACCAATAAAAGGATATTTAAAAAATTGATTATCCCATGAATGCGGATTAAGTATAAATCCATCCCATTGGACAATTAAATAATATTCCGTATTAATTAAATGTGGTAATCTTTTTACTAAAAAATTAGAGTACCAAGATATAGCTTGATTGATTCTATTATCCCAATCAAATGGCCATATGGTTTCAAATTGTTCATTCAATAAATGTTTATTCTTATTGAATGGATTTATAGATAATATATCACCATATTCAATTTCACTTAATAGAAAGGGAAATAGTCGTGATATAGCTGCCAATCGAATATTACTTTTTGAAGTAAAATCCTCTGCTGAATCTATTGTAACTAATGTAACTTTTTTTAAATCTATCACTTAATTTTATTTAAATGTTTCGTAAAGTAAATATAAAGTCCAAAAAATGAACCCGCAATACAATACAAAACGAAGTTCGCTTTCCATAAACTTCCTGTCAGTAGTATTAGGGAATATTGAACGGCATCGAATCCAAAAGGATTGAAGAATAGTGCCAACATCAAAGCGATGTCTTTGTACAACATCACTCTTGCTTGCTTGTCTTTTAATTTGTTTATTGTTTTTTGTACTATCACCGTCGTCCATGTGTGTTTGATTTCGTTTATAATACATAACCTTTACAATAAGTATCAATCGGATTTCTTATTTTCCAACTCAATAGCTTTTTGTTCTATAAATTCTATCACCTCACTATCACCTATCAAACATTCATATTTTGAATAGATTCTAATAAACTCATCCAATCCAAGAGATTCCAACTCTCTTTTGATTTGATTCATATTTGGTACGTGGCAATGATGATATCCCATTATTTCTTTTTCTTTTTTGGCTTTCTACTACCATAATCATCAAACTCTTCTTCGTCTGCATTATGTTCCGTCAATGCTTCATCAATATCTTTTTCAGATAACATATTAACATACTCTTCGGCTGCTCTTCGTAATTCGGCATTGGGTTGATACATTGCTTCTTCAGCTGCCTCCTCTTTATATTCATCCGCTCTATCTACAATCCAATTTTTCCAAGCTGATTCATGGTATCCCAATCCGATTACTAATGTTTGGAATGCATCCATTAATTCATCTATATCAGTATCACTATGGTCTAATTCAACTGATACTTTTGTTCCATATTGTTGGGCGGTAATAATTGTTGGTTTGTTAAACCCTGTTTTAAAGTTTTCGTAACTCATATTAATTGTTTTTTAGATGGTAAATTATTTATTATTTGCTCACAATCATTTAAGTATATATTTTCTTTTGAGTATTTCAAAAATAAAGTTTGATTGTGGTGCAATATATCGGTTACATTTTTAGAGAACTCATCCTTCTCTTCTTTTGTTTTATTTGCAAATTTCTCAACTTCATCCAATATCATTTTCAATCGAGTAAAGTCATCATTTTCTAAATCATAACTTTCATCTATGAATGGATGGAATGTTTGATATCCTAAACTTTTAAGATACTCCAATGATTTCGATGGGCCCATTAATATAAATGGCTGAGAATGTCCTATTGGTTTCCATATTTTTTCACTTAGATAACCGGATGGAAATTCTACATAAGCATCACCATCTTCTCGTATCTGAAAAAATATTGATTCAGAAACTAAACTAATATACGAATCCAAATAGATATCTTTATTTTCAAATCCGTATCCTGCAATTTTAGTTAAGTCATCTATATCTAAATGTCTTGATTCATTTTTAATTAGATTAGTAAATTCGATATTGTTATCATGCTCCAAAAATGCATCAACTACATTCTGGTGATAAAACTTATTATCCCAAGATACTAAACTATTATCTAATCCTAATTTGTGTAGTTTACTCATTGCCATTAGTCGATGTAACTTCCAATGTCTACATAGAAATAGAAAATCTTTTTTATCCTTACCAATACTACCAACAAATTCACTATGAGTTGCAATTGAACTACCTCTTTTTTTCATTTTACCAATTTGTGGTTCGTGGCTGTTATCCCCCCAATATGAAAAATCTGGGTTATCAATTGTATTATTGAACTCTTGTGATTTTGAAACATATGCAAGATTGAAATCAAATACATTGTAATTAACTCCCATCTTTTCAAGGTTTCTTTTTAATTTAAAGTCCTGAAATATTAAAAATACTTTCTCATCAGGTATTTCATTTTCACGAGTAAAATTAATAATCTTTTGAAAGTTTGGTTTAGTCATACCCAATCCACCATCAATGATATAGTTAATTAATAAATTACCATTGCCATTTTTGATTTCATTCAATGCTACTTTTGATATATTCTTTAATGCCAATTCATTATAAAATGGATGGTTACCAAAAAATGCTTCAATTGAACCAAATGGTTCTACTATATAATACCAAGGACGGCCTACTTCATTATTTATAATTTCATATACCGATTTCTTATCAACGAATTTATTCCAGAAATTACTATTGTAAATATGCCAATCGTTATTCCATCGTTTTTGATATCCCTCACCACAAAATCTAAAATCAAAATCAGATGCATTGTGTACTGTATTCAAAAACTTTGGATGTAAACAATTTGGTATTTCACCATTGTATGTCATTATATCGTATCCGAACAATGTTTTCATAAGCTATCGAAATCGAAGTTTTTGTTATTTGAATATAATATTTCACCATTTTCGTTTACACTCATATCAAGTGCACCCTTTTCAACTAAATCCATTATTGTACTATTCACACATGCTTCCATTGTTTCGTTACAAACGCTTACAAATTCCTCATCGGATAAATACATTTCATTTTGTTGCTCCCACTTTCTTTGCATTGCAGCCTGTATATTACGTTTTAGTTTTAAACGCTCTATAAACACATTCTCTTCAAAGAATTCGTTTTCATCTAAAGTGTCAATCATTTGATTTGATACTTCAATGATTTCATTAAGTATGTCCATTTTGCTTTTTTAGTAACTCATCCAACTCCATTTGCTCTTCAATTGTTGGTGTATAAGTTGATTTATAATATTCGTCATCGTATTCCATATCGGGTGGAAAAATAGATTCTACCGGTTGTTTAGCAACCCACTCCCAATATTCCTCATTCATTTTCTCATTAGCAAGATATTGTTCATAAAGATAATCTTCATCACCACTACCAGATATCAATTGCTGTTCTGTTAAGTACATTTCTTTCATTTTACCCATAATAATAGTTATTTAATTTTTACAAATATACAATAATTTTTTCTTATTTCAAAATAATCCGTTCAGTTTTTATAATGTTTCCAATTCTGGCAACAATTGTCATAGTATCACCCTTCATATTATACATAGGTGCTATGACTGTATTGATACTCCCATCGGATGAATTATAACATACGGGATTAATTGTAGGTACTTGTGATGTTCTAAGATTAACTACCTTAATACTATCTACAACCTGCCATCCCAATCCTCTCCATGTCCTTCTATAAATCGTTCCTATTGTCTCTCCTTGCTTCAATACCCAATAGTGTGAACTTTCCCACTCTACCTTCTCGCGTGGTTCATTTGGTATGTTTCCGTTCACCCTGATTGAACCCGATATGGTATGTATATTTTGGGTTTCAGTTGAATACATTGTAAAATAAGAATACCCATTTGCATCTTTTGGCAAACGGGTATCAATACTTAATTCTATATTCTTATTAGGGCTGAACCAATCCTCTTTACTGCAACCTGTCAATAGTAAACACCCAATCAGTAATACTAAATTAAATTTCATATTATTTCACTTCAATTACTTTTGTAAAATTAAAACTTCTCCATCCCTGATTCTCAATATCCCAAACAGTGATATTATCGGATTCAACTGGCTGACCATTCTCATCCAACTTAACTACCTTATCCGTTTTAGGATGAAACTCTTCCGGAATATCGCTTGTTTTCTTTGTACATACAATAAATCTTTCAGTTCCGTCTGCCTTTGTGAATCGTAATTGTACGATTTCAGTTTGTAATTTTTCTACTAATTCTTGCTTTGTAATTTGTAATGTGCTCATCTTATACTAATTTATTTGTTATTTTTAAAATTGTTTCCTCATCCTCTTTTGATAATCGCCATTTGTTGTTGAATAGTTTATTAATTTGTTCATTCCATTCATCATCAGTACTCTTAGCCTCATCGGATTTTTTAGCTACATAACCATCATCGTATAGTTCATCTGCTAATTCTTGCTTTTCCCAACTAGTTAATCCATATAGGATATCATCAATATCAATATCAATACTTGCCATAATTTTTATCATTAAATTTTTTATAATCATTAAATACGAGAGATACCATTATCCCTAATATACCGAACATAACTAACAACTGAATTGTTGCTAATGTATATTCTATCCAGTCAAATACGTGTGAACTATTCATTTTAAAATTCGTTTAGAAAACAATTCATTCTACACATCGTTAATAAGAAAATGTTATTTCTACAATCAGTATCTGCTCTACTCATAGCAAGATATAGATTGTTAGCAATAACCGCATCAACAAATCCACCACCCGGATAAGAACTCTTATCACGTGTACACATAATCGAAACCATAATATCCAAAATATGTTCACTTACATTTGTGAATCCATACTCAATAGCGAATTTAGTAGCTCGCTCTCTACATTGTTCTCTTATATCCATATACTTTGTTTTTAAATTTTAATGATTAATAAATAATATGTATTGGTGCTTTAATACGCTTGCCACCACCATTTCGTTTACCCCATCCTTGATTTGGGTCACCCTCACTTCGAGTCGTTGGTATGTTATCTGTGAAATACTTTTCTAAGATAACAGCAACTCCATTACTCTCATCGGGATGAAACATTAAATCAACTACTTTACCCCATTCCATTTTCCATTCAAATGAATCTTCTTTATCCGCGTGAAAAACTCTACCATACGAATCATAATGACCTCGCATTTCCTCAATTACTTTACCATTCTCCAACAAATACATTCTAACTGCATCACCACTAAATGAATCCGATGCAACTGGTAAACCACTTTCTTTACATATAAAACTAAAACATCCCATAACTTTATTTTTTATTTTTTATTTGAATAATATGTTTACAATCTTTTCCTCTACCGAACCCATGTGCTGGGCAACTACAATTCCAAATCCCACCATCGTTTACAACTTTATAGGTATTTCCTTTACTACCTTTAACTTTGTACTCTTTTTTCACTTCGATTTTTTGTTCTAAATTCTTTGGTATTCCATATGTGATTCTATCCCACATACTTTCCAATTCAGCCCAACTATAACTTCTATCTACCTTAATCCAACCCTCACCCGTTCCGGTGGTAACAATATACCATTGCTTACTATGTACACCCTGAAATGATATCGGGGGTAAAAATGATTTGATTCTCATAAATTTTATTTAATTGTTTACAATCCCTGCTCTCTGCGCAATTGTTTTGCGTGATACTCAGCCTCCGAATATTCAACCACTTTTAAGTAAGGGTCAAACTTCGTTTCATAATAACCATTAAGGTTAGCGAATCCAATTAATGCATCAATGAAATGCTTACGAACATAAGTCATATCGGATGAACCGAATCCCTGGTCAGAATCCCAGTCAGAATATTCTTCGGCTACATCATTCAGTGCTTCGAACACTGCTTCGGGGTAGGTAATAACTCTATTAACATACTTCGCTTCAACAGGGAAGGCGTTTCTAATTACTTCAAATCCTTCTATTAAGGAAGATGATGCTAATACTGAATTAAGATTAAATGGTAGTGACATAAGTGGTAGTTTTAAAGTTTAAGTTTTATCGTTTTTATTACATAGTAAATATACAAAAAATATTTGATATTGCCAAATATTTCAGTAACTATTTTCGTTTAAAATACAATAATTCTACTACTAAAAGAAAGTAGAATAGAGGTACATTCAACATGCAATTTTTCATTAATATCAATTGCCAAGTCAAACTATGCCTCATATCATTTCCTTCTCTAGCCATAGTATTATCTACTGATATTGCTATTGGAAATGATAATAAAATCCATAATGTTAATATAGTTAATATCATATTTTATTGATTTGAAAATTCATCATAATCATCAACGATGACCCAATTATATGGATTAGCTACCTTAACTACCCATTTAGCATTCGAACCTTTACTACCTTCTTTAACCAAATACCGTTGTGTTGGTCGATTCTTATAAGGTACTTTCAAACTTTGTAAAATGTGAGTGAAACTATTTGAACCCAATGTAATAGCTTTATAAAATTCATTCATTTCAGTAAAGGTAGCAGCACCAACTTCATCTACATAATCTAAGATAGCTTGTGTAATCCAACCTCTTTCTTTTTTAGGTAGTTTTACGGGTGTATGTTTAGCTCTCACCTCATCACTATATCTTTCAACTGCCGCTTTCAATTTGGGATATATTGTATTTGATATAAATATAGAAGCATCTTCATCGGCTTGCTCATATCCATTCTCATCATAAAACTCAAGCTTCTTACTTAGTTCACTATACAATTTATCAATCAAAGAACTATTTAATTCTTTATTGACCATCATACCTTTTGAGGCGGTAGTACCTAACGAATAAAGGAGCTCGTTCAACTCTTTAATACTTAAATTCATAGTTTATCTTTTAAATTTTATTTGATGTAATAATCCCATTGGAACAAATACCCATGCTAATAACATAGATGGAAATAATTTACCAAAAACTTCCAATAATGTAAATTCGTTTTCATCTTCATATCGTCTATCCGATGGATGTTTAATTAACCAATACACGCCGTAGATTGTTGTTAGTATCCAATACCCGATTAATAAGTTTATCATATTATGCTGCTTTTTTACTTACATATTTTTTATTTTCATCCAATAGTTCTACCAATTGTTTCCACCAAAAAAACATTGCACCACCCAATACTACTATTAGTATAGTAATTAATATTGTTGTTGATATGTGTTCCGGTATAACTGCCATTAGTATCATAAACCCCAATATTCCACCTACAAGTCCAAATAGAATAAGTGCTGCTTTAATTTTATTATTCATAGTTTATTTATTTTAAAGTTCTTCAATAATTCCTAACACCTCAGCCACTACAAAGAATGCGCCAGACGGAATTAATAACCCATTACATAATGCGATACCTGCTACAATTCGTAGTATTGATTTAACGATACTGATTCGAAAGTGCCAATTTGTTTTTGATTCTTTTACTTGCATATTATCTTATTTTTTTATCGTATTGTTTTGTAATTGTGATTGATTGTAATTCAGTATTACTTTTTGCTATATTCATAATAGTCGAATAACTTAATCCCTTAATTGTAATCTTATCACCTGATTGTGATACTATTTCAATATCATGTCTTGTTTCGTAATTCATATTAATTGTATTAATTATCTATACGATTTGCTTCATTATGTAAAGCAGTTCGTATTTTATTCAACAACTGAATTGACTTGTCTAATTCTTCATCAAAATATTGTTCCAATTCAGGTGTAGTTCGTTTAGCTATTTCAACATACTCTTTATGTTTCTCTACTCCTTTACTAACCACATAATAAAGGTCATTCAATTCCAATAAACTTAATTCGATATTCATATATTCTATTTTAATTATTAATTATGTTTCATACCTTTACATACACCATACCCTTGTCGTTGAGACAACTTATACAATCTATTCGCATCTTCCATTGGCATGATTTGTATTTCATTACCAGTTTTGTGGTTAGCAATTGCAACACCACCAACTTTTTGTGTAGTGGAACAATTAACACAACTTTTGTAACCATACTTCACTACTCGCAAAACTGGCATATCACCACCACACTTAATACATTGTGTCATTTCTAATTTTACTTTCACTCCTTTCATATTATTATAATTCAAAGTTATCTAATTTATCGTAATCCGTTGAATGATTTTTAAGGATATCACGCTCCTCGTCATATTGTTCAGCCTCAGCATCTTTTAGTGCTTTGTTAATAGAATCTACTCTAACTTGCCTAGCCCACTTACCCATATTGTTTACGGGCTTAAACTCATTTTGCCAATAGTTTAAATCTTCTTTAAGTTTTTTTACCTTACTCATATCTTTACATTTAGTTTAAATAAATTAATTCCAATCCTTTGGGAAGTCCTACTAAAACTTCCATTACTATATTTGTACTGAACATATTATTTTGATTTAACTTTTTCACTTTGTTTTTTATACACACTAAACTTACTATCCATTGGTATAATGAATGCGTTATTAGCAGTGTCGATTTTGTTACGAACCTTCTTAAACTTCAATCCCACAATTACACCTTGCTCATCTAAGTATCTCATATCATATGCATCGCCATCAATTACTTTGTAACCCATAAATGATGTTGGTAATACCTTACCTTCAAATACCATAGCAACTCTACCTTTCTTCTTACTTAATAATTCAATAGATTGTAACATATTGTGTCCACTAAATGAATAAGTCAAATCGTAGTTAGGATAGAATTGTAATAACCCAAATCGTTTAGCTACTTTTGTATAATCGTAAAACATTACATCATCAAATAATTCAAATAATACCATACCATTATGTTGGAAACGGGTAGGTTCGATATCCGATGTACCATTTAAACGAACTGAAAATCTATAACCTAACTCTTCAGCTTTGTATTTAGCTTTCTCAATCTCAGTCACTAACCAACCCATAAAGAACTCTCTATGCTCAAAGAACAATTTAGTCTTTTTGATACGAGCTTTGTTGATAGCGTTCTTTTTAACATCAATACGATTATGACCCGATTCAGTCAAACAAGCCGTTCTACATTCTTCGGTACTCATTGGACATGTATTATATCCACTTAACGATGCCGGAGCAAGATACAAAATGTAAGTCATTTCATTATACTTCAAACCTTTGGCGATTTTTGATGAAGATGCCACACTTCCTAAATAAGATAAACCCGTTATCTTTTTAGCGTTACCGATTGTTGTAAATTTCATAGTAGTAGTTTTTATAGTTTAATTATTTATTGATTGTTGAATACTCACAACTACCCGTCCTCATAGTGAACCAACTCCAATCTTCGTCAGAAACGAATCTATCCCAATTAGTACCTTTAACAAAGTAACCTAATGTTTTATCATAATAACAAACATTGATTTCTTTTAAACATCTACGAACTGATGAATAGTACGAGGATGGTACACACTTATTAGGATTATCACCTAACATTTTAATCATCATACCCGTCCAAGTCGGTTTAGGGTTATTGTTCATTTCGAACACTAATAAATCATACAACCTAATAAGATACATCTTATTTTGTGTATCATAGCCAACCTTTGATTCGTACAAATCATAATCAAAATTTACTTTACTCATATATGGATTTTTTGTTATATTACTCATTTTCTACCTTTATTACATAAAGATACAACAATTTTGGGACATGGCCAACTATTTACAAAAGATTGTTTATTGATAATCAACACGTTATGAAATCGGGTTATGGGACACCACGTAACGTGTTGATAATCAATAAACTTTTTTGTCATTGATTATCAACACGTTATGAAATGTACCTAAAAATAGGGGTTTTTGGGGTACATATTATAAAAAATCTATATATTTACATCAAAATAGGTGCGATAATCCCTTTGTATTACTCCTTTTTAATTGAATATCCATTTCCGATTTGGTAGTGCCTTCCTTAACTTGCTTTTTATACCACATATACAAGTCCTCTAATGTACCCTTACCTCTTTGTCTCTCCAGTGCTTTATCCCAAAGGTCTTTACCAAATTCCTTTTTTAGTTCACTTTGTAATTTCCAAAGAATAGACTTCTCATTCTTATCAGCCTCAATTTCCAATTTTAATGCTTTGATTCGTTTCATTCTCCCAGCTTCCAAAGAAGCCTCAATACGATTTTGCTCATCCGTACCCCCATAATTCTTATAAGCATTCTCACTAGCCAACTTGGCGGATTCTTTAACATTCCTAGCCTCACTAAACATATAAGAATAATCAAAGTCACCATTTCGTATCTTTAATAAAAGTGGAGCATCAGCACTTAGTGGTTTATTAGGTCTACCCTTTGTCCACCATCTGAATTTATTATAAGCCATACAATTTGTTTTAATCGAACCATTGGGTTCTGTTTGTTTTAATGTTCTTAATGCCCTTATCTTTAAATTTAGGGTCACCACCTTTACGAGCTGCCGCATCAGCTATTCGTTTTGCTCTCTCATCATCCCCAACCTTACCCAACTCCTTAGCTCTCTTTAATTCTTCAGTCGTTAATGCTTCACCTTTTGTTAATGCGGCGAATTGCTTTGCATGATACTGACCAATAGGTGCGGTGAATTGTTTTAAGTAAGCTGCTTTGGTATCCAAATACTCAAAGAAATCAGCTTCACTTAATTCTTTCATTTGCTCATCTGTCAATTCATTATCTGGATTGTAAACCATTTATTCAATTTTTTATTACTATTTAATATACAAATATTTTAGCAAAATTCCAAACATTTTGGATATTATTTTACCAATTCAATTCTAATAGTACCATCCTCATTAAACCAGCCCTTTAATTTGAACTTTGGGTCATTAGGATGTCCGCTTGTTAGGTAACCTTCCATATGTGGCCGTACTCCTTCCCTATCACTATGTTGATATGAATTAAATTGTAAATTATGTTTTATTAAAGTATTTTTACTCATACCCAATACTTGTCCCAATGGAGTCGTATCAATTGTCGTTGTAATATCCAAATGATTAAATCCACCAATCTTCAAATGACCGGCTCCAATCAAATCACCCAGCGATTGTTGATACTCAGCATCCGTTTTACCTGGTACTAATGCTTTCTTTCGTTTTCTTTCACTACGCATAGTACGAACTTTATCTTTCGTATACACATTTCTTTTAGTTCCTATAAATGTTGCCATCTTATTATCTATTTAGTTTTGTTATACACTCATCAATCTTATCTCTCAATCTTCCACCAACTCCGTGGTCACCATCTACTTGCACATGCCTCCACATTGGAATACGGGGTTTCATCCATTTGAACTGCTCACTCAATCGAAGGTCATCAATGGCAATCCAATTTGATATCTTATTATCTTTAACCCACTTCACAACCTGTAATGCTCTTTCGTGGTCTATGGATGGTCTACTCAACTTATTCCACAATGAGAACTGACATGTCATATCCAATAGATTCGATGGATGAATTCCATAATGCTGAAATATATCTTTCATTTGTTTAAATGAAAAATGAAATCTCCAATCCGAACTCAATACCAATTTAGCGTTGGTTTCATCTAATATCGTTTTTAATGCATCACATTCTTCTTGAACCCATGCATATGGTATTCCGAATTCGTTACGCATATCTTCATTAAGAGTCACCCATCCTGCTTCCCATGTTCCATATGCTAACGGACCATCAATATCAATGAATATTATTTTCTGCCTCATAATTTTTGAATTTGTTCCAATAAATTTGTTACATCATCTTCACTCAAATATCCTTCTACATCATTTGTTACCGGCGTAGAATATGTCAAATGTCCTTCACTATCCAACACAGCCAATTCATACAATCCCTTATCACCGCCATAGGTATAGGGAGTACACACAACACTAGCACCATATCCATTTTCAAATGAGATACGAGCCTGAACACCTCCTAAATGATTAGGGTGCTCATTAAATTCTAAATCTTTAAATGTTCTCATAATGTTTATTTTTGATTCGAAGATAGTAGGGGATTCGAACCCCTACTCGTTCCAAACTATCTTAGTTAATGTTTTTAAACATTTGTGGTACAGTACCATATACTGGCAATTTACCATCCCATTTGTTAATATACTCTAATTGTAATAACAATGGTGTCAATGTTTGTTGCTTCATTCTATTTGATTCTGCTTCAGCCTTTGCCGATGTCAACATAGCCTGTGCATTACCTTCCGCAGTTGCTACCTTAATCTTTGCTTGTGCTTCAGCCGTTTTCACTTCATTCTCTGCTCTCAATGCCGCTTGAACTGCGTTATTCTTAGCCTCAATGGATTTCTTAAATGTTTCAGGATAAATCAAATTAGATGTGAACTGATTGATTACAAATCCTTCCTTTAACAAAGCGTTATCTAATAATCTACGAACTTCTACTTCGAATACTGCACGATTACTAATCAATTCATCAGCCGTATACTTATTAGTTGCTAATCGGAACGCATCATATACTGCGGTCTTTAAGAATCCCTCTTCGATATCTTCCAAAGGTCTACGATACTTACTAAAGATTGCAGGTACTTTATCTCTTTGTACTGAATAGTTCATAATTGGTGATACACTAAACTCCGAACCATCCTTACTATTTACTACGAATGAATTCTCATTCTTATATTCTTTGTGTTGAATGAATGTTGGGAACTCATAGATTGCCGTTGTTAATGGATTATAGAATACCATACCAGTAACTGCTACCACATCATCCACACCTTTGTTGTCACCATACTGATTCACTTTAACACCAACGTGTCCGGCATCAATTCTTTCACATGAATTGAATAATACTACTAATAGGATAAACCCTAATACACTTGCTCCAATTGTCTTAATCATTTTTTTAATTTTTAATTGTTCTTCTAATTTTAATTGTTCTCTTTCTCTTTCGATTTCAGCTTGTCTTTGTGCCCAAGCATCGCTTATATTTTCGTACCCCATACTATTTTGTTTTATTTGTTTTTGTTTTTGGTTTTGCTTTCATCTTTGGCGCCGGTTTTGGTATATAATCCAATTCGGTTTCACCTGGAGGAATTTGTGTGATATCTTCACTTTTAAATAATTCCTTCACTTCTAAAATTCCCCATACACTTAATACTAATAATGCGATTGCTCCCAATATGTTAGCGAATGTATTAGCCATTGTTAAACACGGAAAGATTCCATACTGAAATAGTAATACTATTACTATAAATGCGATAATTTGTTTTTGATACTGCCTTACTTTTTTCATTTGTTTTATTTTATATAATTGTTTAATCCTTTAATAAATTGTTTATGGTATTCATTACATACTTCTCTATCCACTCCTTTCGAAAAGTTTTCAACATCATGTCCGAAACAAAGATATGCCTGAATTTCATCATTGATAACCTTATCGGTATATCCCATATCTAACAAATTGTTTTCAAACATTTCATAATCTTCTTCATCAATTATAGTTAATAATCCCATAGCATCTTTTTTATATGCCGAATTGGTATACCATAAACCATGACAAATTTCATGCTTAAATGTATCACCAACCATATCACCCGCGCCAATGATATATGCTTTCTTATTAATATCCATCTTACTATCTATTTCCCCCAATATCTCCCACATAGTTTCATCGTAAGGCGTTTCCATTTCATTAGATTGATAACACTTCCAAACGATGTCAAATGGAATATTAAAGCCACTCCAATCTACACCATAACTAAATCCCTTACCATATTCAGTACTATACCATTTCATATAATCCCATATACTGAAATCCTTTCCTCTAAATTTTTTGTTTGGTGATTCGTAGTATTCTTGTCCTCTTAAAAAGGTCATTGCTCTATCATATCTATCTTCAATAACAACGGCGAATACATTTGGTTTCACTTCATTGATTTTGTATTTAATCTTCATTTATATTATTTATGGTTAAAAAAAGGGAGCGTTTCACTCCCTTCGTTTTTATTTCTTTGTTATATAATTGATACCATTAATACCAATCGTATCACATAATGTAATGAATCGTTCAATACTCCTGATATCAACACTACTTAATTTAGATTTGTTTTTCTCTAACATTATAGTATTTCGTTCAGCCAATGAAACCCAATAATCAGATGGTCTATCGAATAACTCATTTAAGTTCTTATATTTCCATTCACCACCATTATCTTCGGTTAAACCCCAAATGATTCCATCAGCAGCAGTACCACCATTATCAACCGGCACACAATGTAAACCAGCCATTGTCTTTCTGGCATCAATAAAGTTTACAGTCAATAGTTCACTACTCACATGCGAATAACATTTGAAAATGGTACTCCATTCATTGTTACGAATGATACCGATGATTGCATCTTTTTGATGATTCACCTCTCTATCAAACCCTCTTTCGGATTTGTTTTTGTTTTGTAATGTTCTAACAACTTCCTTTATAGCGGGCTCCCATATGTATTTGAAACGTGCATCCCAACTCGTATATCCACCATTAATAAACTCATCGAACAATGTAGTGTTTGTATCATAATCACCTTCTAATTGTTCTATAATTTTATCAATTAAGAGTGCTTTGATTTTCAATAAATTGGTATCGTTTGCTCTAGCTAATGCTTCTGGATATAATTTGTTCAATGCTAATATAACATATGAAACATACATACCGAAATCATCTTTGAAAGGTCTAATATCTTCCCAAGCTTGGAATGATTTCATATTAGATGCACTAATCATAGTTCTTAACTTACTACGAATGGCATCCCACCCACCTTCTTGGATAAGTTTCATCTTACGAACATGCTCAACCATATCGGAATATGATACTTCACTTGCTAATTTATCATAAGCTTTGTACCAGAATCTACCAATTTCACTATGCTCATGCTTAGCGAATTGAGAGAAGTATTTATTGTAATCATATACATTTGTTAATCCATCAGTCAATATCAATGCACCATATGTAGTATAAAATGGTACATCCGTTTCGGTTTTCTTCTTACCATTATTATAGTTTCTAAACAATCTATCAGCCTTATCCGATACATCACATCCAATACCAACTACATTGGCGAACACATTACTTTGTAATGAATCACCCATAAATGTAGTGTTATATGATTCAAGCGATTTGATTGGAGCCTTATAGAAGTTATGAGGTATCCATCCATTCGGTTGTAAATTGGCGTTTTGTTGGTCTTTGATATGTTGTCTAGTTGTAAATGTATTAATCTCAAAGTTAATCAAAGTAGAATTAAAATACACTTTCATACCAGTCAATCTGATAATGTCATCCAACGAATACTTTTGTAATCTACCTTGCTCACTCAATCCATCTAACCAATTTTGGATAGAATTATACAATTCTTCCGTTCCATCTAATTCATAGTTGTCAGATATATCTTTTAATATCAATTCAATATTAGAAGCAGTTACCTTCTTAACATTACGATAATGCCCGAATAACAATGACATCATAGTTCCGTCATCCGAAATATACAACATCTCACCTTTATTTGGTATGTATGATAATTGTAAATGGGATTTTCTACTAATACCATCAATGTATCGAATAGCATGACTAAGCTTACCTTCGAATGATTTCTGAGAATCAAGTTCTTCTTCTCTATTCATTGCGTTCGAAATGTAAAGTTCATCAATTAACGATTCAATCTCAGCGAAACTGATAACTCCGAATACTTTCGAATCTCTCTTTGATAAGATATTCTTGTTGAAATGTAATAATCTTACGATTTCTTTAACATCACCGGTCAATGCTGCCGTTGATAAAGCGATTGTGATTTCGGCTAATTTAGGATTCATAACCTCTGTTGTATTTTTCATTTTTTAGATTTTAAGTTTTAACTAATTGTGTGCAAATATAGTAAAATATTTTGATATTGCCAAATAAAAATGGGGAGCGTAATTAAACACTCCCCACAATTAAACTACTACTACCACTACCACACGATAGTATCTGCGTTTTCAGTGTCATCTTTCACTTCGTTGAAAAGTTGAGAATCACTTTCTTCCGTCTTAATATATTTCTGAACAAGTTGTTTCATAAACACTCTTTCAGAGTCTAAACCACCATCATTACTAAAGTAAGGTAAGATGGCGATATCTGCTGCTTCCATTAAAGAGAAACCATCATATATCAAACCGGCTGCTTCTACATTCACACGCGTTGAAACCGTTGTTGATATTTTACTAACGTCAGTTTTAACTAACTCACGAGTAGTATGTGATATCTCAGCCAATGCGTTCAATGAATAATCATCTGCATCAGGGTAGATAAGTTTTAACAAATCGTATTCACTTTGTTTATCTAACAAGTCCATTTCGATTGTAACAAATCTGTCCATAATCGCACGGTCCATAATACGAGTAGAGGTATACTCGTTCCCGATATTTGCAGTCGCAATAAAGGTCACGCCATTTGCTACTTTAACAATTGGTGAACCTTCTGCCTCATCCAAACGAAGATATCGTTGGCCCTGGTCTAACACAGTCATTAAGATATTCCATGCTTCAGGGTGTGCTCTACTAATCTCATCCAATAGGATAATAGCGTTTGGCGTTTTGATAGCTTTAACGAATGCTGATTCACTAAAGAAAGTACCACTTTCTTTGTTAAAGTGTGTGTTACCAATTAAGGTTGCTCTCGGGTCCTGCGTTGCTCCTAAGTTAAAGTAGAAGTCAGGTCGTTTCAATGATTTAACTAATGATTGAGCCGCCAATGTTTTACCACAACCCGTTGGTCCGGTCATCATAATATTTTTACCACGCACTGCTGAACGAAGTAAGTATTTCCACTTTAACTCATCCATAAATAATCCATTAGGTTTTAAACTATATCCATTCTCGTGGATAAAAGATTTTAAAGCCTCATGTGTATCAAATGCTTCACTTACCGAATTTGCTGATTGCTCTTCAGTTTGTAATGCTAATTTCTTAAATTCATCCATCTCAACTAATTTGTAAGTAACCTTACCAGTCTTACCAACGAAACCACGAATTGCTTTATTCTCATCAATTGCGTTTTTGATTCGGTTACGAGTAATACCGGCAACTTTAGTTACAGGTGTGTTAGTGGAAGTCAACATACAATATGTACGTCCGATTAATACTGGTTTGTAAATTTCATTGGTAAAACCAACATTTACATCTTTTTTCACTTTGGTAGTTCGCTTTGTAGTAGCCATAATTTATATTGTTTTAAAGTTTAAATTTGATTGGTTGAATATCTATCTCTCTCAATTGTTTACACAATATACGAAAAATATCCGATATTGCCAAATATTTTGGTAATTATTTTTAAAATAGTTTTAATGTGTTGGATATCAACACGTTATGTTATAAAAAAACCCCTAATACATAACTCATTGATTATCAACACGTTATGATTTTTAGGGGTTTTGTGTGAAAATGGGGGTCAGAAACCCCCAATTTTTCACTTTGGGGCTTTCCGAGCCTATGCTTTTTTAAGAAACAATTCGTTCATTGTTTTGGCAACCTGCATCATGTTTTCTACATTTACATACTTAGCATCTTTACCATAACACTTTTTGAATATTTCCCAATCCGATGAATTTTGAAATCTATCTTCACTCATATCAGTAATAAAGTACGATAATACATTAATACCACTAGCTTGCATTTTCTTCACTTGCTTATTAGTATGTTCAGCGGCAGAGTATCCACTATAATTGATATCATCCGTACCATGTGAAATACTATAACAAGGTTGTCCATCGGAGAAGTTTAAGAAGTAACTATCAGTATCGTTTGATGTTGGAATCAAATACTTTTGAATTGCTTCGAAACATAATCCTTCAGGTGTAGTATTGTGTGCCTGTAACATACTCATATACTTATAGAAATCTTTCAATGAGTTCTTACGAGAATCATATACCATTACGATATAAGGTAATTGTCTTTGCCCACTATCAGTTGAACGAGCCGATACCTGTACATTAATGTTACGAGCCATCTGACAAGCTTTAACGATTGCTACAGTCGATGTGATTGCTCTTCGTAATTTATCACCACTCATAGAGCCTGAATAGTCAATTGATATATGTAAGTTACCTTTCTTAAATTGGTCAACCTCATTTGTGTAAAACACATTCTCATTATCATATCCTAATGAAGCAATCATTCTACCATCAATCTTACCTTTCTTCAATCTACTAAATACTGTTTCTCTACTCTCATTACGAATTTGTAATTTCTTACCCAATAAGATACCTAAGTTAATACCTTTACGAACTTCTTCTTCAAACCTTCTATGTGGTTGTTTAGTTGACCAATCTTTATTGGTAAATGGAAAATCATCCGATTCGGTTAATTTATCGGTCAATTGTTTCACTACGATACAATCAACGCCTTTACCGATACGATTACCATTGCGTTCATAATCACCACCAACACGAACTAATTCGGTGCCGGATTCTTGTATATCTTGCAACTTATCTAACTCAGTCTTAGTAACATTCTTTTTCTTAATATTACCATTGATAAAGTCCTTTTGTTTTTGGAACTTTTTAGCCAATTGTTGAGCTGCCGATTTACTCATCATATCCTTACCATTCACATCGCCCATAGTTGGGGTAGCATCAGCGTTAGAATCCGATTCGGATTGTTCACCATTGATACCATCGGGGTTCATACCCATTCCGTTGCCAGAATCATCACTTTGCTCATCACCACTTTGACCTTGTCCTTCACCTTCCTGTGATTCCTCATCTTGCTCACCATTGGATTGTCCACCTGCTGATTTTTGTTTATTCAAATCACCTTCTTTATTGTAAGGTACATATTTAAGAATCTCAGCTACAATATCAATTGATAAATCCAATGCATCAGTTGAGTTTTTCAATCTAGCTATATCATTTAGTTTTAATAAACGATATACTGCTCTTAAACCTTTCAATTTAGATAAGTCAGTATTTTCATTCATTAAGTTAATGATACGGAACATATATGATTCAAATGTTTCTTCCGTAAACTCATCCGATTTGATACCTTTGGTTACAATCTTATCATTGAAATAGTGGTCATACATAGATGTATAATATTCTCTATAACCGGGTGCTGATTTGTAAATAAACATATCAATACGTCTATCTTCAATCCAATTCGTTAATCCACTAATGATATCAATTACCTCATTTGTTGGAGTACCAAATTTACCAATCTTACCTGCTGATAAATAAATTTCACTAAGTTGATTAGCGTAATTAGGATGATTATTGATATAATTTCTAAGTACATTATCAATAGATTGTGTATCCGGATATTGTAATGCAATACCTTCCTCAACACATTTAGCGTTTCTTTCTTTAATACCACGCATACCCCAATATACACTATCTCTTACATCATTCATTGCTTTTAACAATTTGAAATCAGAAAGTACAATGTGTGAACCTTCGTGCAATGCTAAACCAACTGAAACGTCAAAGTTATCATCAACATCGGCTGATAGGATAACTCTTTGTCCATCCGTTTTACTATCACTCTTAGTAGCGAATGTAACCGGAATGTTCTTTTGTGTTACAATTTGAACGAAGTTTGAAATTGCTCTACGAACAGATGATAACTTATACAAGTCATTTGTTTTTTTGTAGGCGGTATAATCAGTAGCAGTAGCCCAATCGGTATACTTATCTAAATAATCATACGAAGTATCGTATTCATCATACCAATACGAAGATGCGGATTTTTTTGTTAGGTTATCCTTTGTACCTGTTTTGAATTTGTCGTACCAACTCATAGCTCGGAAATTTATTTGTGGTTGTTAATAATTAGTTTATCTCTCAATTGTTACACAATATACGAAAAATATTCGATATTGCCAAATATTTATGAAAGTTTTTTTTAATATGTTGAATATCAACACGTTAGGCATAAAAAAAGACCTACATATGTAAGTCTTTGATTATCAATGAGTTATGAAAATACCCTTAAAAGCTAAAATCTTCATCACTTTTTAGTCCTTTTGGAACCTGTGTTTGTGGTTTATTACCTACAACCGTTATTTTTGTTTGTGGTTGCTTGTCCTCTTTCAATAAATCTCTTATTTCTTCCAATAGAGCTTTTATGATTGTAAATTGTTCTACGTCCATATTAATTGTTTAATAGTTTTTGGAATATTGTTTCGCTTTTTGAATAATCATTTAAGTAATCAAATAATATATTTCTATTGTTTATAGATAATTCGAGCATTTCATTATACTTTTTTTCAATTTCATCATCAGTAGCTGAATTAATCCAATTGGTAAAATTACTAATACTTTGTACAACATCATTTGGTGTATTTATTTCATTTAGAAATTCAAAGTTTACAATATGAAATCCTTTTTGTTTTAAGAAATTTAAAACAGGATATGGTGCAACCAATAATATTGGTTTACTAAAAAACAATCCCTTAAATGTCTTTTCAGTAATAAAGTATTCTAAATTATTTCTATAATCTATTGTTTCAAATACTAAATTGAAATTACAATATATGTAATCATTTATTGCTTCAAAGTGTTTATATTTAGGATATAATAAATCATAAGCATCGTTTGCGGAGTTCTTAGGGTGCAATAATGAACTCAATCCATTTACATTATCAATCAATTCAGTTCTCCAAGAACTATCCCTATTTGCTCTTATATACGAAAATACTTTATGTTTGCTTTTATCGTATTTTGGTAATGGAATATTTTTTACCAACTCTTCTAAATAATAATATCCAATATAATATCTAAAATATCTAAATGGTAATAATAAATCCAATTCAAAAGTATCATCCGATAACATTTCAGGTCTATTTGAACCTGATAATATTAAATCATATCCAATACTTTTAATTTTATCTATAAATCCATACTCAAACACTTCGGCATAGTGCCAGATAAATACTTTTTTAGAATGTTGAATTCTATTTACTCTATCTATCGCAGTTTTATTATGCTTATTGTTCAAATTCTCTATAAAGAATAGACAATTTTTAAATTGATTAAAAAACTCATCCGATTCATTTAAAAAATCTGAAAATTCTCTATAAAAATAGATTTTGGAATTCAATTTAGGATGATAATAGATTTGCGTGTTAGTATTATCAAATGCATGTGCATCAAATTTAGATATATATTCTAAATTATCCTTACCAAACATACCAAGTACAATAGGTATTTGATTTGAATAGTTAATAAAAACTATTATATTCTCCATTATTCAGTATTGTGTGAATAAAATTCATCGTATTCTTTAGCTACCTTTGGATATTTAGTTAGAATCTCTTCTCTAGTCACTTCATGTCTGCCGGCATCTACTCTTTCTATAAACAATTCACTATTTAAAGAATCCGTAACATTCATAAGAGAATCAATTAATTTTCCCTTTTGGATATCACCACCCGTATAAACTTCGATTTTAGGTTCACTCCTTAAACGTGTCAATTCTCTTTGTTGGAAATAATTAATAACCAACATAACTAATGCAAAACTCATTCCGATTTTGCTATAATGTTTCTTAATAAACTGAATCATAATATTTGTTTTTATATGTAATTAATCCCACCATCCTCTCATATCAGAACCATCAAACCATTTGTTCCAAGTGTGGTTTTGTATGTGCTCCGATGGTGTTACTTTTTTTGATATTTTTTTATATTCATTAATGTTTTGTCCTTCAAATATTTTCCAAAGTTCCTTCCATTCTTTCTCTTCCAATTTATGTGCATATGCGAATACTTTACGCATGTGTTTCTTTTCAGCTGGAGTGTCGTTATCTAGTAATAGATAATTTCCATCTTCCGTTTTCTCAAACTCAAATGGTTTGTAATTGATTTCTCCTAATACTTTCTGCGCTCTATCGGTATAATCATCATCAATTCGGGATTTGAGCAACTGAATAGCTCTCTGCATTTTTGCAATCTTTTTATCACGAGTTTCAGCTATTTCCATTCCATCGTGCATTTTAGATTCCATAATTACCAATGAACGATACAGCATCTCTAATGTATATCTATAATCCCACCAACTGTGGTCATATAATTCTTTACGAAATTTGTAAACATTTGAAATAAATCTGGGTATACCATTACTTATAACATCCCATACTCTAAATAATTTGCTATCATACCAAATTACTTTTTCAACACTCTCAAAGAATGTATCTTTAAATTCTACTTTCATAACTTTTTCTTTTTAAATAAATCCTTTAACTTCTTACCTTCTTTTGTTACCTTACCCGATTGGTCCATTGTTGGCGCTGTGTATATTTCATAAGCTATCCAAAATCCGGTACCAATCAAACCAATTGCAATATACTCTATCATACTATTTAAATTTTTTCATAAGATTCCAACGATTATGTCTTTCTTCTTCACTTAGCAATTCAGTAAATGTATGTTCAATATTAACTTTCATACATACTTCTGGTAACTTATAGTTTCTGAAATAATTGTTAATATATCCTATAATATTTGCAGCTCCTATTGGATTTGCTGAATGAACATATATTGTTGGTAATGGTATATGTGTATTCATAGCTTCTGCTACTAAAAATCTTGCACAATCCATACCCGTCTTTTCAGCTATACGATTGTAATCCAATTCATAATGTGGTTTTACGTTTGTATAGTATTCGGTCATTGCTCCTTCACCTAAATCGTGGTCTAATGAAATCACCTCATATCTATCCAATCCATGTAGTTTTATATGTGCTACAAATTCATCATAGTTTCTAACTACTTCCCAATCGCCTCCAGTTGGTATTCGAACATCATCCAAATACAAATATATTTTATTTTTTTTCATTATATAGTTTTTAATTTTGGAAAATCTAAAATTGCAAATCTACCAATACCATTTGTAACTTCGGTTACACCATGTGATATATTAAATTTAGATAAATCCATTAACGCAACATTTCCAAACTCTGGAACAATCTCTTCATCATTTAATAATAAAAGTCCACCATTATCTTTGTTATAGTTTTTATTTAAATAGATAATCATAGAACATAAATTAATACTAACTCCATCGTGATGCGGTGTGAATCTACATCCTTTATCATAGTATGTTAATTGTAGTTCATCATTATTTAATTTTTGATTATCCGATAAATCATAAAAATATTTACATATATTATAAATTCCTTTTTTAATTATATCTCTATGCCCTTCATCAAAGTCATGACTGTAATACCAACTTTGACTTATTTTTTCATTATCAGTATTATTTAAAAGTTCTTCTAATTTTTCTCTAGCATCTATATATGATTCTGTTTCACTTTTATATTTGGTTTCCAAATCCTGCGAATCGAATCTAAATTTATAAAATTTATGTTGTATATTGCTGGATTCATCACATAACAAATTATTCTCTAAAAAATTATAAAAATTAATATCCAAATCTTTTATTGAAAATTCACAATAACCCTTTTCTATAAAATGTTGTTTTGCTGTTTCAAAATTAGTATTCATTTTTTTCTAACTTTTTTAAATGATTTATTACGATATTTGCAACCCTTCGATGTCCTTCCACCGATGCATGGTCTTCGTATCTATTAAATTTATAATTACCATTGAATCCTTTTGCTTTATTGTAAACAAGTAATTCATTTTGCTTTAAGAATGTAAATACATTACTATATTCAGTATCGCCTTCTTTAATTGAAATGAAGTTATCAATATTTAAACTACCAATCTCATGTCCACCCCAAGGTAGTATTAAAAATTTAATATCTGGATATTTTTTTTGTAAAGTAAAAAATTTATCAGTCATTTCTTTTGAATATACATCGTTATCCATATTTAAAATCCATTCTAATGCTTTCGCTACAACTGAATTATCACTATTTGGATTGTTAATTAAATCAATCATTTCTTGTATGGTGGATGGATATTCTTTACCATCATTTGAACCATGTAGTGATTCATCATACCAACGAATATATCCAACTTCAAATATAACATACTTTGTTCTTGCAAATAATTCTTCAAGTTTATCGGCATCTCTAACCATCATCCAAATACTTTCGAATGAATTTCCACCTATTTTTATATCATTTTCCGAATCATGCACATTGTATTGATTATATCCAAATTCTTTCGAAACTAAAGTAGTCCATCTATGACTTCTCCAATATGATTCATAATGTGGTAATCTAACAATTGGTAAATTTATTCCATTTTGTAAATAATCGTCACTGTTTAATTCAGTATCCAATTCCCATTCCAAACCTAATCCAAATGTATTTGATGTACCTGAAAATATAATAGTGTCTTTCATCCTATATAAATATTAATTCTCTATTAACAAAGTTATAATCAAATGTGATTGGTTTATTTTCAACATCATAACTCAATGAACAAATACATCCATTAAATGCGTATCCATTCCAATTACCATATTGAATAGGAGCATATCCATAATCTTCGTGAATGTGTCCACTAAAATGTAAATGTGGTTTTACTTCATTTAGTTTATGTAATAAATCTGCACATCCAACATTTTCATATGTACGATATGTTTTATCCCTATAACCATAAATTGGTCCGTGAGTAATTACAATATCACTATCCATTGGAATGGTATCCCAAACTTTCGAAATATTCTCACCTCTATCTTCATTGAATGCCCATCCATATCCAAATGATGGGCTGATTGGTGAACCCCATATTTTTATCCCATCTAATTCAACAAATGAATTTTCTAAATAGAATACATTTGAATTCAAATCGGATGCCAATAATACATCTAACCATTGTGGTTTACCTACCGATGCCAATCCTTCATATTGAATCCTATCAAAATATTCAGATTTGTTTCTGAATAAAATTTCAGATTCAAATGATAAATCGTGATTACCTGCTATGAATACTTTATGAGTGTAATTATCAATTTCATTAAACCATTTTACAAATCGTTTAACTTCGGTCTCTCTACCAATAGATGAAATATCACCACTATGAATAAGCAAATCACCGCCTGGCATTTTACCAATTTGGTTGTGCTTATTATGTGTATCGCTAATGTGTGTTATTCTCATCTTCATTTTCAAATTCTTTATTTCCCACTAATTGATATGCTTCCAATAGTAGAAACAATGCCATATCCAATTTATTTTGAATATCAGGTTCATTTTCTGCCAATGGATGGTTTAATATATGTTCATCCAATGTACAACATAGTACATGGATTCTATCCATTAATTCCAAATAGTGTCCTTTGTTTATAATATTTTTTTTCATTTAGATACCTAAGATACGAAAAAAACCTCACATTACCAAATAAATTTTCAGTAAAAGTGAGGTCAATTAGTTACATATAGTATTTTTTCTATATATTTGCTGTTGAGGATGGATTCGAACCACCACGATGCGATTCAGTAAGTAACACTTTCGCCGGCCGGCTGGTGGTCTACCCCATATTACTTACCTATCTCGTACTCATCACCCCCGAGACAGGAGGGCTTGTCTGCCAAGTTATGCTGAGATAACTAATTCCAACACTCAACAATGTGCGGAAGAACAGGGATTCGAACCCCAGATACCTTTCAGTATGCCGGTTTTCAAGACCGGTGCATTCAACCACTCTGCCATTCTTCCTAATAGTATATAACTATAATACTTTTTTATTTTGTCTAATTCTAGCTTCTTCAGCTTCTTTAACCATTCGTATCCAAGTTATAGATACATCAATTGGTGCAAGTACCCAAGCCATAACTAATACCATAATGCCATCTAATTCTGGCGAAGTTCCGTAATCTATACCTCTATTAACATATTTTTTATTCAATTGATAAAAACAATAGATAATACAAATGATGTAATAAATAATAAATGCGTTCATATTTTAAATTTTACTTTTTAATAATTTGAGTTTGTGAGGTTGAATCCGATTTAATAGGATATCCAGGTTTCAGAGAAGTTTGATTTTATTGACTTGCCGACAAGAGACCCTAATATTTTTGAAGTTTGTTAATTATTCATTATCTTATTCGTTCATCCGCTAATTGGCATCATAGTTGAATTGTAAGAATATACTAATGAATCAGTTTCAAACCTCACTCACTCAATATTTTTAGATATTGGTATTCGAATTATGAATATCCAATTCGTTTTGAATTTCTTCAACTTGCAATTGTAACTTTTCTACGATTGCTTCAATATCTACAATACTCAATTCCACTTCCTTTACTGAAAGAACACTTCCGTATCGGGAATCTTGCTTACCCTCATCCGTTGGAACTTTCTTCAATTCCTTAATTAAACCTTTCAATTCTGCTAATTGGAAGATTTTATCATACACCGGAGCGTTTGCTCTATGAATTTTTGCTTTCAATTCCACTAACTCTAATTGTAGAGTTTCTGCTTTAGTCAATGTGTTTGCCATTGAATATCTACGTGGGTTTCCTTCTTCAATTGAGTTATATTTTTTCAATATCTCAAATTGCATTTTCAAATCGGTAACCAATTTGTTTTTTACTTTTAATGCTTGTTTTACGTTCATGTTTTAAATTTTATCGTTTTGTTATACAAATATACTACAATTATTTCAAATTGCCAAATATTTTAGTGAGAATCCCCAACATTATGTTTTTCAGCAAAGATTAAATAATCAGGATTAATTACTTTAGCAATCTTTTCTCTTTCACCTGAATGATGTTTAATTACAATACCTTCATGTGGTACTTTTGTACCTTCGATAAAGTTATTGAATACATACCTATCTTGTACTTCTTGCGACCACTCACCAAAATACAATTGCTCCACATATGGTAATTTTAAGATATTTTTGAATAACAACTTTGAATTGATTGTACTCAAATACTCACCATTCTCTTTTGCATCGAATCCTACGAACTCAATCTCTTTTAACCCATAATCATATCCTTTTTGGATTCCAGCTCCGTAAATCTCACCATATAGAGTAATGCCATCACCGATTTCAACATCATACAATTCATCTTTAACATAATCCCATAATTTGTTTTTGATATCATACTTCTTTTCAATTTCATACCAAACATTGGTATCATAGAAACCTTGTGAATCTGAACCCTTTTCAACATTATGTGAACCAACTACGAATTCATATTCAGTCCATTTCCAATTCGGATTAATTTTTTTAGCTAATGATATTTTAAGTCTATCCCAAATTGACAATTTAGTTTTCTTAACAATACCATATCGTGCATTTGTTCCGTGAATCTTACGAGTAATTTCTACAGTATCTTCTTCGGTAAACATTCCAGGTACATTCTTTAAGTTAGGAAACTTATAGTATACGTGGAAGTTTGGATTATCTTGGTATCGTATTTTCTTACCATTAGCTAATTGCACCATCTTAACAGGTGGTTCGTATTTAACAATGTCAAAAATATGCATACAATCACTACCATCTTTCAAATCCCAGTCACCCATAGTAGTTCTACCATGTAAAAATTTATTTGGAATGATTAAGCATTCTGAATATACACCTCTTAACTTTACAGTCCTAACTCTACCACCTTTACGAAGATAGCTTGTGATACCGATTTCTTCCGATAATGCTTCCGGAATTACTGCATCGGTTGTAGCGATGATAACTACATCACCTACTTTTTGTTCACCCTTTTGAGCAATACAATTCCAACCACCAACTACTACTAATTCAATCTTATCAGCTCCTTCAATTGGTCTGATTTCATTGATTGTTGCCATATAGCAAACTGAATTATTATTTTCCATATTCTATAATTTTACTTCAAATCTATTTTTCATTTGTTCTATCTTTTCAGCAGGAACTCCATGCTGATTTACCCCACCATGCCTATTTTCAACTATTATGGTGAATACTTTATACTCATATTTTTTGGCTAACTCAAAGTATTCATTCATTTCCCACTCTTTTGTGAATGTATTAGATACTACAATTTCAGGATAGAATTGTGGATTAACTTCGTTGTCTTTCATACGAGTCTCAACTTGGTTTCTACACCACTCATGTGCTGCACTTAATTTAGTAGCATCAAAGTGATAGTTTCCTTCTTTATCATAGAAGAACTTATCAGCTTCACAAACTGCGTAATCATTCCAAATAAAATTGGCGAATGTTGATTTGCCACTACCTGGCAACCCCCTTACTAATGTTAATACTTTTGGTAACATAACTCTTATTTATAATTTTCTACAATTTCGTGATGGTCAAATTCAAACATACTTTTGATTGGTTGTTCTCTCATCATACTTAATACTGTCCTCATTTCAATTGGGTATAATGCATTACCATCTACTCCAACATCCATCATCTTACCTTTACCAACTCTTACTTGTGGTTCAAAGTGAACGTGTCCATGTAAGTGAATTGCCCCTCTAGCCATATTATCCCAACTTGCTATTGGAAAGTGCATTAAAGCAAATCGTGCTTCATCCATCAAGGGAGTTCCTACATTCCATTTTACATTTAAGTTTAGATATTTGTTTACCGAACTGAAAAGTGATTGGCAACCTTCTCTATCGTTTTCTATGTGATGGTCGTGATTACCTGTAATGATATGAATGTTTTTACAAACGATTTGATTTCTGAATTGTTCGATACTTTCAAATCCACCAAAACTCCAATCACCTAAATGGAATAGGATATCATCCTGTCCAACCACTTCGTTGATGTTACCAACAATATGGGAGTTCATATGTTCTAATGTTTTAAACTCTCTACAAGTCACCGGGTCTGTCCACTTTGTTGTAGCGGAACAAATATTAGCATGATTATAGTGAGTATCACTTGTGAACCATAACTTTTGCCCTTTGTTTAATGTCAATTTCATAACTATTTACTTTGCATTTGTGGACCAGGCTGGACTCGAACCAACGACCTACGCATTATGAGTGCGGTGCTCTAACCAACTGAGCTACAAGTCCAAATAAGGTGCCGGAGGAAGTACTGATTAACTTCACGATGTCCATTTCGGATACACCACCTTACTAGCATTACGGGACGTCTAATAGTTTTTATTCGAAATCAAACTATTCTTTCCGCCACTCCGGCATATGTGGAGGATATCGGAGTCGAACCGATGACCTCTTGCGTGCAAAGCAAGCGCTCTAGCCAACTGAGCTAATCCCCCATTTCGTACCTCGGAACAGAATCGAACTGTCACTACCATTACTGATAACAAGATTTTAAGTCTTGCGCGTCTACCAATTTCGCCACCGAGGTATCTTTAAAGTATATACATTTTTACTTTTTGAAACTTAGTTTGTTTATCTTTTGGATTGATTAGAATATCAATCTTACGTTTCCACCTACTATGCATCAAATCTCTAACTACATATATACCACTTAGTTTTCCAATTCCGGTAATTCTTACCTTATCTCCAAATCTAAGTTTCTTTTTTAAATCTCTACTCACAGCTATTACCCTGTGCTTTTTAGGATTCGTTCTACTTACTTCAAATCCACTTGCCGTTATGGTTGGTGAACTATCCGTTTCTGATTCATTTACAGTATAGGTTGTTACCGTTACTATAAGTGGTTTTTGTTTCTTTACAACAATTTCTTTCGCCTCTTCTATCTCAAACTTCTTACCATCAAATTTACTAACACTTGCTGGCATTATCATAAAAATACAAAATAAAGTTCTGATTGTTATTCTCATACACTTTTCTTTTGTTAGTGATTCCGATTGGATTCGAACCAATGACCTACTGCTTAGAAGGCAGTTGCTCTATCCAACTGAGCTACAGAACCATTTGCGGAGTGGACGGGACTCGAACCCGCGACCTCTGCCGTGACAGGGCAGCATTCTAACCAGCTGAACTACCACTCCATTGAGCCTGAGATAGGAGTCGAACCTACGACCTGCTGATTACAAATCAGCTGCTCTACCAACTGAGCTACTCAGGCAATCGTACTCAGTACGGGATTCGAACCCGTATTACATCCGTGAAAGGGATGTGACCTAACCCTTAGTCGAACTGAGCGTTATTTGATAACAATGTAAATATACGAAAAGTTTTTTACAATAACAACTATTTCTATATATTTATTTTTTATTTTTTGTACCCATAGAAGGACTCGAACCTTCAATTGTGTGGTGTCTAAAGCCACTGCGTATTCCAATTCCGCCATACGGGCATTTAGCAGTTTGTTTTATATTTTTTAACGCTTCCACTCCAACGTCTAACACATATTAAACAAGCTCCATTTTCTTTTATAATCTTTCTGATTCTAATCAATCGATTTATTCGACTATTAGATTCTAATTTATTCGTTTTCATGTAGAGAGTAAGAGGTTCGAACTCTTGCGCCGGTTTTATCCGACCTACCTCGTTAGCAATGAGGCCCCTTCACCAACTTGGGTAACTCTCTATTTTGGGTGATTAATGGGATTCGAACCCATGCTATCAGTACCACAAACTGATGTGCTAACCGCTAACACTATAAACACCATATTTTGTATAATATATTATACATTTACCCCCCAAATACTGGGTTTTGTATAATATAATTTACACAATTGAGGTCAATGTTGGAATCGAACCAACTTCGTAAGTTTTGCAGACCCACCGGTCTCCACGACCAAACTGACCAATTGTTGTTCACTTTTATTAGTTGTTCACTATCGGTGAACACTTCAAATTTGTGAACATTGTAGTTCCATTAGGATTCGAACCCAAACTTCTTCATTCGTAGTGAAGGGTGCTATCCGTTACACCATAGAACTATTTTTTGCACCCCCTGAAAGATTCGAACTTCCATCTGCGGTTTTGGAGACCGATATGCTACCATTGCACCAAAGAGATGTATGTTGGTAGTGCGGGATTCGAACCTGCCACCTTCTCGGTATCAGCGAGATGCTCTAACCAAATGAGCTAACTACCAGTGTTGTAGGGTAAGCAGGATTCGAACCTGCGTGCTCTTCGTCCCAAACGAAGCGAGATAGACCGGACTCCTCTATTACCCTATATTGTGAACCCGAATGGACTCGAACCATTGACTCCCTCATTAAAAGTG